>VSSQ01000056.1_pt1 | contig 187499 bp, 136 predicted proteins | sample 4763081 | NCBI WGS metagenome assembly VSSQ01 (sample SAMN12137344, study PRJNA551015) | bioreactor metagenome | isolation source: SDC9 anaerobic chlorinated ethene degrading culture | place: USA: Knoxville, Tennesee | collected 2015-01-01 | reverse complement strand
CTCGAATGTCGAACATAACTGGCACCGGTTGCCCGTGCCGCATAATGGGGAATACAGAATTGGTCGCCGTGGCAGCAGGGAAGGCCGTTACCGCTGGATTCACGCCACGGATATGGCTCAGCGCCGTTGCCACGGCAAAGCAGGCTCGTTTGGCAAGGTTAATCGGTGCGCCAGCCATGCTGCCGCTTACGTCCAGCATAACATGGACAGCCGTATTGAGGCCCAGTTGCACAGACTCATTTTGGAAAACACGAGCATTGCCAACCTGCAGACGATAAAGCGAATTGGCGTGCAGTGTGCCCTTGCGCCCAATACTGCATCGCCTTTGCGTTTGCGCCTGCAGAAAGCCCTGAAGACGAGTGCGCAGGGCAATGCTGGCCTGTAACGCTTGCAGCTTCTGGTCTGCAGGCAACGGTGCTGCTTGTCGGGTGCCTTCTACCCCCACGGTCAGTGCGTCACCGGCAGCTTCGACACTATTATAGGTAAGTTCAATCGCCATAATTTCCCCGATGTGCTGGGGTAGGTCCTGAACCTCCGCATGAAACAGGGCCTTGAGTGGTAAGGCGCTCAAAGCTCGCAAGGGGCCTTCTGCTTCAGGCGAAAGGGAGGGATGCCCCAGTTGCTCAATTTGCGTGGTATTTTCGTGGGGTTTGCGTAGTTGCTGTGATGGTTTCCACTGCCGGATGCACTGGGCAATCTGCCTCGCATATTCAACTGCTGCCTTTGTATCAGGGCAATAGATGTAGACCTTGACCAAAATGGCATCCATGGCCTCTTTCAATCCGGGGAAGTGATGCTCCATGATGCTTGCCGCGTATTGGCGTGCCGGGGTCACCTCATCCACATCCCAGGCTCGTACCGTCAACAGCACATAGTCCAAAACAGCAAGGGCCGGGGAATCGTCCCCGGCCCTTGGCTGTGCTTGCTCTACAAAGAATCGTCGTATCAGCCAGTTCAGGTTCCTCCGGCAGCCGGGGAAAATGCCCGACAGCTTCTTTTCAACACGCCAGTCCTCAAGGCCGTTGAACAGATTGAAGGTCACAGGATTAAGGTTTGCAGCTTTCAGCACGCTAAAATCAGTGTGTCGTATATGGGCAGCCTCATGGTCTGTGAACCCTTTGGCCAGCGCCAATAATTCCGGCTCACAATCAATGGGCAATGATGGCAAGTGGATAACCTTACCGTTGGTACAGGCTTCCTTGCCGCCAATACGCACCTGCACGCCATAGCGGTCACCCAGAATGGATGCCAAAAGGGGCAGGCAGTTGAGAACATCTTTTGTTCGAATCATGGTACCCCACAATAAGAAAGCCCGACATTTCTGCCGGGCTACTGTTTGGGTTTGGTTTGTATTTCTACAAGGTTTCGCAAATCGTTTGCCATTGTTGTAAGCCGCCCTGCGTGAGCGAGGTTAGCTGGCTTCATTTTGCCAACTTTTTATATAGAGTATCGTGTTCAAGCATGCTGTTATCAAGCGCTTCAAGTACATTCCTCTGTGCAACTATTTCCTTGCGATTTTCAATGAATGCACGTGCAGCATCTTCTAGGACTGCCCCAATTGGACGGCCTTCCTGTCGAGCGATTGTTTTAAGGCATTCATAGAGGTCCGCATCCATCTGGCTGGCGAACCTTGTCCGTCTGGTTGATACTTGTTGCATGGGGCTCCCTTTCCTTGAGGCTAGCCATAGCGTTAGCCTTATTCAATGAATTTTTGATATTACCACAGACCCAGACTGGGTATGTCAGGATGCGGCAAAGCGCTATCTGCCACGGGAATCTCAGGCAGGATGGGCTCATCGTCCATATTCCCATCCATTGTGCCATCTATCTGTCCAGCAAGGCCGCCCGACTCGTGGATAACGTCCGGGCCAGCCATCAGGGCATCCAGCACAAAGGCCGGGCCATAGCCCTCAATAACTTTTTGGGCGTGGCCCACAAGAGCCGTACTGTCCTTGAGCAGGCAGACCAGCCCCTGCAACAGCAGCAGGTCTGTGCCGGTGATGTTGCCCTTCTTGGGCATGCGCAGCAGTGCAGCCTGCACGATGTCAGCCACCGGGGCCACATGCGGCTCTACAAATGACAAGCCCGTGAGCTTGGCATGCAGGGTGCGCAACGGCGAGAGCGCCTTGTGGGTCACTTCAGTCTTGCCGTGATAAACCCTGCGCCATATATCGTCAGCCGACTTGGCCACCTCATCAAACAGGGTGCCGCCGAGGCCCTGCACCTCTTCCGCCAGACCGGCTTCCAGCACAGCGGTGTTGTCTGCGTGCTGCTCAAGCGGGGCCACCTTATACAACTGCCAGCGGAAATCCATGCGGGCTCGTACATAGTCAGGCCCCACAAGGGAGTTACGGATAATTTCGCCCCACTGATGGTGCTTCTCAATCCATGCCTGCACATTTTGGTCATAGTCCGCCAGAAATGCCTCCTTTTCTTTTTCGAATTCGGTGCGGATGTTAAGCAGCTCCTGCACGATTTCGCCGGCTTTTTCCTCGGGGATGGCCCAGCCGGACATGAACCGCACCCCATGCCGGTCAAGATAGTTAAAGGCGCGAGCCTTGAGTGTGCCGAACACCTTGAGGTTTTCCGGGTCAGCAATGCGTTTGGAACCAAGCGAGGCCAGATCCTCAGGCGGTAGCTCCGCGCCGCCCAGGTCCTCCTGGCACATTTTGCGTCGGGCTGACCACAAACTGACGTTAAGGTTGAGTGCCAATAAATTGTCTAAAATACGGATGTCTGAAACAAGTTTTGTCATGGTTTTCTCCTAGAAAGAGCTTTTTGCAGGATTGAGAGCGTAGCCTTGCGTGATCTTTTTTGTCGCGCGAGCTTCAAGTTCCAGCACGGAATTGTTGCCAGCACAATTTTCAGCGGAGATAAAGTGTTGTTGCCCGACAGTGTCCGGTTTGCCCCACTCCAGCGTGAGCCCCACAGGGCTGGCTTCGCCGATCCAGTATTTGCCGTCCTGTTTTTTGCCAGAAAGGTTGTGGACTACCTGAAGATGAACGCGGGGCTTGGCCACCGTGGGTGTGCGGTGCAGATGCCCGCGCATGAAGCGTAGGGCTTGCTCACCTTGCAGGGGGACGGCTTCAGAAGCCTCGGGTTTGGGGGATCCTGGTTCCACCTGTTGTGGAAACAGGCGCTGAGCCAGCTCGTGCAACATTGCGCGGGTTTCACGGCTTGCACGGTAGGCCAGCGCCCGGTCGAGGGCGTAGGTTACAGGCTGCACGCCCTGATGGGCCAGAGGCTGAAAGCGAACGGTCAGATCACCCCATCGCAGCAAACTGCGTGTGGAAAATGTAACTTCAATGGTATTGGTCAGATTGCTGGTGGAAGCCTCGCCCATGAACAGTTTGCGAACCTCATTGGCGTAGTCCACCATGGTGGCGCACAACGATTCGGGTAGCGAAGGGAAGCGCCGTGCGAGCAGGCGCTTTTCCACCTCGGCTGATGGGTAGCCAACTTCACAAATTGTGAAGCGGTCCAGCCATGCAAGGTTCTGCCGCTGGGTGCCCTGGTAGAGGCCGGTGTCATCGCCACCTCCATTGGTATTGGCCGTGGCAACCAGACGGAACATGGGGTGTGGCACAACCAGTTCGCCGCCGTTTTCTGCTATGCACAGGGGAGAGCCGTCCAGCACGCTGTTCAGGCCTGCGGCTATTTCAGGTGAGGTCAGGTCGATCTCATTCAGCAGCAGAAGTGCGCCGTAGCGCATGGCAAGCGCAAGTGGGCCGTATTCAAAGGTCATGCTGCCATTTTTTACTGTCAGGTGACCAACCAGGTCGGCAAACTCCAGCCGCCCATGTCCGGTGACCTCAAATACCGGGTAGTTAAGCCTGGCTGCCAGCTGCTTGATGCAAGTCGTTTTACCACAGCCTGTGGGGCCGAAGACGTACAGTGGTTCCTGTGGGTTGAGAAACCAGACCACAACATCGCGGCTGGACTCATGGAAAATATAGTCGTGGTCAATGACCGGGGTGTAGGCCGAAGGAACGGTGTAGCCCCTGACCGTAGTGCCAGAAGGCTTGCCGCTGAAAACCTGCCCGGCATCAAGGTCGGCGGGTTTCAGGTTACTAAGTTCTTCGATCAAATTTGTGTTCATAATTGCTGCTCCTTAGATGCAGAAAAAGCCCGGCTCCTTTTAAGGAAACCGGGCTCTTCGAAATATGGTATCAGTCTGGCTAGGATGTTTTTTTTGTGAATTATACGGAATTGACTGGCAGGTGAACTTCTGCGGTCTCAGGCAGCGGGACGGTTTCCGTATGACCATCAGGGTAACGCAGGGTGTATTGCCCTTTTTCATCCAGATAGTTCAACGGAATGCCTTTTTTAAGCTCAAATTCAAGAATAACATGCTGATTTTCAATGGCAGTTGCAACCAGCTCTTCAAGGGGAAGTGGCATAATGCCTCCGCTGCACTGCTTACACTTTGCCTATCAGGAAGCAGTGTTCTCCTTATGGCACTATTCTTCAGAGGGCATACGTCGTAGGGCTTGTCGATATGCCTCAAGGCGTTCACGCTTGCCAATGGAGATGACCGTTACAAAGAGAATGTCATCATTCACCTTGTACACCAGGCGATACCCAATGGAGCGCAATTTGATTTTGTAGCAATCGCGCATGCCAGACAGGGCAGATGAGGGAACTCTCGGCTGTTGCAACCGTTCTGCCAGTTTCTTTTTAAACTGTTCTCTGATGCTGGCATCAAGCTTTTTCCATTCTTTCAGTGCTAGTGCATGAAACTGCAGACTATAGCTCATCAAGAGTTACCTTGACAAACGGGCCATCTTCGCGCTTTTCAACAATCTTTCTGTCTTCAAGATCTTCGAGAATTCCGAGGATTTCTTCGTAGTGCTTTGCGGACAACAGGTAGGCCTCTGGCTTGTTATGGTTCAAAACTGCCACCGGCGCATCCTTGGCAGTTGCTAGGACATTCGCAAAGTTCCGTTTGAGTTCTGTGACGCTAACTGTGATATTGGAGTGTATGGAATCCATGAAATCCTCCAAGTTAGATAAATTAGATATCTTTTATGACATCAAATTTAGCATCAGTCAATAAGGATCAGTCCGTTGCAATTTCCCGGGTAATACGCACCCGCTGCGGATTGCACCGATAACTACCGCGAGTTTCAATGTCGTCATAATCTTCGCCAATACGGATGAACAGGAAGTCTTCGTGGGGCAAATTGTCCATGAGCTTACCAACAAAGGCGACTTCATCAAATTCATCGTACCACTTTTCCCCCTCCCACAGAAAGACAACGGAGCCTGAGCCTTCATCGATTTTGTTAGGCTCGCCACCGATGAGCATTTTGATTGCTGCAAAGTTGTCGAGATTGTTCTTTTCTGCCTCTGCAAGAGCTGTTTTTAACTGATCCATTCCATTTTTTGTCAGGCACAGTGCCACGTCAGAATAATATCCCATGTCGATCTCCCGAAGTTCAGTTTATGGGCAAAATGCTCAATTTTTCGAAAGGTGAGCCCGTACGCTCACAGCGGGCCAGCAAGGTGTCCACGTCGATCCCGCCCAGATGCTCCGCATGAAAAATTTCGGTCAACTCCTCCCGCAGCGCATCCCTGTCCAACGTGGTTCGGCCTGCTGTCACTGACATGCGAAAGCGGTAGCTCCCTGTGTCTACCCAATCCCGTGTGCCAGCCTGGCGGTGAACAAGCTTGAGCACAGTTTCCATCTCTTTTATTTCGCTATCTAAAGCGGTGCGCTGCTCCTTGAGGGCCGCCAGCTTTTCCAGAGCTGGTTCCCATTGGGGCATTTGCACGCCCTGCGGGAATTTGGGGCAGCTGCCGTTGTGTTCGCAGTACGAGCACAACGGGTAAAAGCCCTGAGCGCAATCAACCTGTGCCAGGGTTATGTGTCCGGCGCGAAATGCCGTTAGTTCGCCCCAAAGCTGGGCCGCATGGTCAAGGGCCGTATCGAGCATGGCCTGATTGAAACCATAGGGGCCGAACGCTTTAACCTCTTTCATGGAAAGGCAGAGCAACCATGCCTCCATGCTTGCCTCAGCAGCCGTTGCGGGCAGCTGAAGGCCAAGTTGGGCACGGCAAAGCTGAGGGAAGGTCATTTTGTCATGCAGAAGCGTACCGTCCTCAGCACGAAGGCTGAAGACGGGCTTGTTCCATGCTTTTACCAAAAGGCCGATTTGCCCGTGCAGTTGCAGCAGATGGGAATCGTGAGGCGAAGCTGGCAGCTTGTCGGTGCTTTTCACTTCCAGAATGCGAATGGCGTTAACGGGAGCGCCCCAGACCAGCACAAAATCAAGATGGGCTTTGATAGGTACGCCCTGATGCTGCCAGTTGATCTCAAGCTGGGGCAATACATGCAGGCCCAGCGATGCTAGAGCTTGCCCAACCCCGGATTCGAACCAGTGCCCGCGTTGCAACGTAAGCAGGCGTTCCAGGCTGTTTGTGGTGGGCAGCACTTTTCTAGCCAGTGCAGCCCGAGGGCATTCCCCGTGCTGGCCGATGTCGCTCATCCCCACATAGCAGGAGCGGTCACCCAGATGGGCAAGTGTGTCTTTGTGGGCAACGGCTTGCAGACCCTGTCTGATCAACGCCCGTAATCCTTCTGTGCGGTCTTTATGTTCCATGGGTTATCTCCATAAAAGCGAAAGGGCCGCCATTAGGCAGCCCTTTCACTCGGTATTTTGATTTTTGTTATGCGGCATCAACATACTTCCACCACAATTTTCTCTGCAGGTTCCAGCGGAAGCCTGAGCCAGTCAGTAATTCCTTCTTGGCCTGCGTGTTGCCGGTGGCAATGATGCAGGGACGCCCATCCTGAGCGGTAACTTGTTGGTAGGTGACGCCTTCCAGCGGTGGAAGATTTTCAAGGTTGGCTGTTGGTCGATTTGAGGGGGGTGAAATATTGTTTGCAGTGAACGGGTCGCGTTGTCGCGCTTTTTGCGATTCAGGGGCGTTTAGGGGGAGTTTGGGACGTGTGGGCGATTTTTTGCCATTTTTAGCACCTTCACCATCGTCATCTTCCGTAACCATGCCCAACATGGCGGTTAGAGCGTATCGGCGGGCATAGGTCATTGCCGACCCCATGCCCTGCGGATCGGCCTTGGGCAAAGGAACCACGGCAAGAGAGCTTTGCCACTGACCAGACTCTGCATGCGTCAGCTTGGTAACCAACCCAATGGAGTTAGGCTGCTCTACGGGCACCGGATACTGGCACAGCCAGATACCGTTTTCGATGAGCGCATCACGGCAGGCATCCATTACGCTGTTGAGGCTGGCGTACCAGCTTTTGGTGAAGGGATTTTCAGCGTCTTTTGTAACAGGTTGTACGGTACGCTGCACGTTAAGCAGAGCCTTGGCCAGATCTGTGATGCTTTCTGATTGGTATGTAGCCATGACATGCCTCCAAGAATAGTAAAATTCCGCCTAACATGATGTTAGACATGGATGTTATTGTGTTCAGAATCACAACTCTAGTCTGTTCAAAGAAATAATATATCGTTGAAAATTATTGAGATTCAATGCTCCGAATTTGCACAGGAAATGGCCGTTAAAATATTACCTCCCCCCTGTTTGGGAGAGGCTCTGACACTTGGGCTCCCATAAATACTACAGATATTAAGGGGGGCATCCTCACGGTGTGCGCCCCTTTAGGTATTTGAAATCTGCTGAGAATAATGTAAGATTAAGTAAAAATAGGTTAAAAATTGTCTGTAGTTTGCTAGGGGTAAAGCATGAGCAAGTCGCCGTTCGCCAATGCTGGTGGTCGTTTTTCACCAAACTTCTGGTTCTTATCTGCTATTGAAGCATCCCTCCACACTTGTGCCGTGCAAGCTGAACAGCTTGCACTTATAGATCCCCATGCCAGCATGATGAAAATGCGTCTCTTCGGCGAACTTGCGGCAAAATTTTTAGCAGCACACACTGGGGTATTTCTTGAGCCTGACGACACCTCGGTCGTTGTTCTGCGGCGACTCAGTACAGCTCAAGTTCTTTCAGACAAAGCTGAAGTCCTTTTTCATACACTGCGCAAAGCAGGGAATAAGGCCAGCCATTCTCTTTCTGGCACAGAGACAGATGCTCTCTCGCTTTTACGCTTGGCTCGCCTGTTGGCGGTTTGGCTGCATGGCGTGTTGAGTTCAGATCCCGTAGAATACGGTGATTTTACCCCACCCGCGCCACACGAAGCTGCCCCGCAGAGCTTAAGCCCGGCAGAAAACATTATCAGCCAGGCTGAGAAGAATAATCAACGAATACGACAGACAGCTGCAGAACAAAGCACAGCCGCTCTGCACGGGGTTATCAAACGGTTCAAAGAAAGTGGCGAGAAGATTGCGCTCAGCGAGGCGGAAACTCGCGTTATTATAGACAGTCAGTTGCGTGAAGCGGGCTGGGAGATAGACAGTATCAATCTGCGCTACAGTAAGGGAACCCGGCCCCAGAAAGGCCGCAACCTTGCGATCGCGGAATGGTCTATTGGTGGTAAAGACAGTGCTGACTATGTGCTTTTTGTTGGTTTGACGCCCATAGCTGTAGTTGAGGCAAAAAAGAAAAATGCCGATGTTTCCGCCAAGCTCAAACAGGCTGAAAGGTACAGCCGTGAGTATGTTGTCCGAGACAATGAGCTTTTACCCCAAGCGTCAGCATGGAAATCCGAATTTAAAATTCCCTTTGCCTTTTCCACCAATGGGCGTCCTTATTTAAAGCAGGTGTCCACTAAAAGTGGCATCTGGTTCCGCGACTTACGGCAAAGTGTTAATCTGGCCCGCCCGTTAGAAAGCTGGTATACTCCTGACGGATTGCGGGCACTGCTCGAGCAAGACATTCCTACCGCCACGCAAGAGCTTGCCAGCGAATCTCTCGACTACCTGGATTTACGCTACTACCAGGTAGACGCTATCAAGGCCATTGAGGCTGCTATTGCCTCTCACCAACGTAATATTCTTGTGGCTATGGCCACAGGTACGGGCAAGACCCGTACCTGCATTGGCTTAGTATATCGATTGTGTAAGGCAAAGCGTTTTCGGCGTGTTCTTTTTTTGGTGGATCGTACCGCATTGGGGGAACAAACTGCAGAAGGGCTCAGAGATTTTCGTCTGGAACAAAACAAAACATTCACAGATATTTATGATGTCAAAGAGATGTGCGACATCAGGCCAGAGCAAGAAACTCGACTGCAAATCGCAACTATCCAGGGTATGATTCGGCGTCTGCTTTCACCAGACGAAAACGTCTTGCCCATTTCCGTGGATCAATATGACTGTGTCATCGTAGATGAATGCCACAGAGGCTACAGTCTTGACCGAGAAATGAGTGAAACGGAGATGCAGTTTAGAGATCAAAGGGACTATATTTCCCAATATACTCGGGTCCTTGATCATTTTGACGCCGTTCGCATTGGCCTCACGGCAACTCCAGCCTTGCACACCAGCGAACTTTTTGGCGTGCCCGTGTACACCTATGCGTACAGACAGGCAGTTATTGATGGCTTTCTCATTGACCATGAGCCGCCCATACGCATTGTCACCGCCCTCGCCGAAGACGGTATGAGCTGGGCAAAAGGTGAAGAAATTGATGCTATTGACAGCACCACTGGAGAGTTTGAGACATACAAGCTAGAAGATGAACTTCATATAGCTATTGATGACTTTAACCGTAAGGTCATTACCGAATCCTTCAATGAGGTCGTGTGCACAGAATTAGTGCGGCATATTGACCCCACATTGCAGGGCAAGACGCTAGTATTTTGCGCGACAGATGGTCACGCCGACATCGTGGTGGACAAGTTGAAACAGGCCTTTCAGCAGCACTATGGCTCTGTGGACGACAGGGCCGTAGTCAAAATCACCGCTGCCGCCGACAAGCCTCTTGATCTGCTGCGCCACTTCAAAAATGAACGTTACCCCAGCGTTGCGGTGACGGTGGACTTGCTAACTACAGGCATTGATGTGCCTGAAATCGTCAATATTGTTTTTATTCGGCGGGTACGCAGCCGCATTTTGTATGAACAAATGTTGGGCCGCGCCACACGCCTTTGCCCTGCCATTGACAAAGAGTACTTCCGTATTTTTGATGCTGTGGACATATACGCTATTCTCAAAAATCATACAGATATGAATCCGGTGGTAGTCAATCCGTATATTTCTTTTTCCCAGTTACTGCATGAATTGGAACATACCCCCACCGATGAAGCGTATACCTTGGCGCGAGATCAGTTTCTGGCCAAATTTCAGCGTATCAAACGACATCTCAAGGATGAGGCCTTGGAATCTTTCGAGATGCTGACGGATGCTTCTCCACAGGATTTCATCACGGCCCTACGGCAGGGTACACAGCAGGTACGGCATTACTTGTTGGCTATTCGAGCTAAAGGCTCTTTGGGTACTTTTCTGGATAACCTTGGTAGACAGAACCCAAAGATATTCATTTCATCGCACGAGGATTCATTGCGAGATGTGCACCGTGGCTATGGGGATGCACAAAAACCCTCTGATTATCTGGAAAATTTCAGTGTTTTTCTCAGAGATAACAAGGACAGAATACCGGCCCTGCTTCTGGTGATGCAACGCCCACGCGAGTTGACCCGCAAACAATTGCGAGAACTGCGTTTGCTTTTGGATGAGCACGGCTTTTCCGAAGCCAACCTTAAAACAGCATGGCGTGAGGCCACCAATCAGGACATAGCAGCATCCATCATTGGCTTTATTCGCAATGCAGCCACGGGCAGCCCCCTCCTTTCTCATGAAGAAAGAGTGCAGCGTGCCATGCGGCACATTTTGGCTAGCCGCCAGTGGACAGTGCCGCAACGGCAATGGTTGGAGCGTATTGGCAGGCAGTTGGAGAGGGAAAGCATTGTGGACAAAGAGGCACTGGACCGGGGAGCATTTGAGCGGGACGGTGGATTTTCACGCCTGAATCGTATATTTGACGGCCAGCTCGAAACCGTGCTCGGGGATATCGCCGAAGCCATGTGGGACGATGCCGCATAATTTTCACTAAAGGGCTGTCATGACCTCCACCTCCGATATAGTCCAAAAACTTTGGAATCTTTGCAAACTTCTGCGCCAGGGCGGCGTGACCTACCACCAGTATGTTAATGAATTAACTTTCTTGCTCTTTCTTAAGATGGCGCAGGAGACGGGAAAGGAATCCCAACTGCCACAGGGCTTGCGCTGGAAAGACTTGCTCACGCGAAGTGGTGTTGATCAGCTCAATTTTTATCGTCAGCTCCTGCTAGACCTGGGCACCATGGGCCAGGGACAGGTTGCGGACATTTTTGTCAATGCCACTACGGTCATCACCAAGCCAGCCACCCTTTCCTCCCTGGTTACGGCCTTGGATGGTCTGGACTGGTACAATGCCCGTGAGGAAGGTTTTGGAGACCTGTACGAAGGCCTGCTGGAAAAGAATGCCACAGAGGTCAAACGCGGTGCTGGTCAATACTTTACGCCGCGGCCGCTCATTGAATGCATGGTAGCTCTTATGCAACCCAAGCCGGGCGAAATTATTCAGGACCCTGCCGTAGGCACGGGCGGCTTTCTCATCAATGCTGACCGTTACATCAAGCAGGCTACCGACAATCTCTACACGCTTTCGGAAAAAAGGCAGGATTTTCAGCGCAAACAAGCCTTTCATGGAATGGAGTTCGTGCAGGATGTGCATCGGCTGTGCCTCATGAACATGCTGCTCCATGATCTGGATGTCCCGATTCTCTGGGGTGATACGCTCAGTCAGTCAGGCAAACGCCTTGAACAGGCCGATTGCATTCTAACCAATCCACCTTTTGGGGTGTCTGCCAGCGGTACGCCATCGCGCGATGACTTCACTTATCCTACCTCCAACAGCCAGTTGGCCTTTTTACAGCATATCTACCGAGGGTTGAAGCCTCTAGGCCGCGCAGCCGTGGTGCTGCCGGATAACGTGCTTTTTGAAGACGGGGTTGGGCGCAACATCCGCGCTGACCTTATGAATAAGTGCAACCTGCACACAGTGCTGCGATTGCCCACGGGCATCTTTTATGCCCAAGGGGTCAAAACCAATGTGCTCTTCTTTCAGCGCGGCGAAAATGACGAAAAGAACACAAAGGATGTGTGGTTCTTCGATCTGCGCACCAATATGCCCAGCTTTGGCAAGCGCACTCCGCTGACCCGCGAACATTTTGCTGATTTTGAGTATTGCTACGGCAAAGATGCCAATGGCAAGAGCCCGCGTAATGATCAGGGAGAGACCGGGCGCTTCAGATGCTTTTCGCGGGAAGCAATTTCCAAGCGCAATGAAAATTTAGACATCACTTGGTTGCGGGATGAAAACAGCACCCACAGTGACGATCTGCCTGACCCCGATGTGCTTGCCGCGCAGATTCTGGAGCAACTTGCCCTCGCCACCAGCGAGATGGAGGCCCTCACCCGTGTGCTTGAGGGAGAAGAGGATGAGTGAGAGTAATTTGCCAAATGGGTGGGCAGAAGCGACAATCGAATATATTTGTAACATATTAGATTCAAATAGGATTCCTCTAAATTCCAAAGAACGCTCTTCACGCAAGGGCGGGTATCCTTACTATGGGGCAAACGGTCAAGTTGACTCAATAGATGACTATATTTTCAACGGGGAGCACATTCTTGTTGCTGAGGATGGAGGCTTTTTCGATCAACCCGGCAAAGCTGTTGCCTACATTGTAGATGGAAAATTCTGGGTTAATAACCACGCCCACATATTGTCTCTTAAAGCCAACATGAGTGCTCTTTGGCTTCAGAGTTTTCTAAATACAATCGACTGGATGCCACATGTCAGTGGGTCCACACGTCTGAAACTCACTCAGGGCAAACTGCGAAATATTGCTATCTCCATCCCTCCTCTCAACGAACAGCACCGCATAGCCGCAAAAATAGAAGCCCTGCAAGCTCACAGTGCCAAGGCCAAGAAAGCACTGGAAGAAGCTCAGTGCTTACTGGAGAAATTTCGGCAATCCGCTCTCGCTGCTGCGTTTCGTGGGGATTTGACCGCCAGCTGGAGAGAGGAGCACCCTGATGCTGAACCTGCCAGCGTATTTCTGCAACGCATCCGTCAGGAGCGTCGCAAGCGGTGGGAAGAAACTGAGCTCGTCAAGTATGCCACCAAGGGCAAAACCCCACCCAAAGATTGGAAAAAGAAATATCCTGAACCTGTGGCTGTGAATACAGAAGGCTTGCCCGATTTGCCCAATGGTTGGTGCTGGACGAGTTTAGATGAAATCATAACTACTATTGATGCTGGGAAAAATTTTCTTTGCCAAGAGCGGCCCCCACAAAATGAAGAACTAGGGTTAGTCAAAATAAGTGCTGTTACGTGGAGATTTTTTGACGAGAATGCAAGCAAAACAGTGACTGATCATTCATTAGTGAATCTTGAAAATATAATTAAGAGGGGTGATTTGCTAATCAGCAGAGCAAATACCCTAGACCTCGTTGGAGCAACAGTTATTGTAGATAATATTACAAAAAAACTATACTTAACAGATAAAGTCCTAAGAATTAACACTGTTATTGATAATAAGGTTTGGATTCATTTATTTTTGAGCTCTTATTTAGGGCGCACTTTCATTCAGATGAAATCAAGTGGAAACCAGGAATCTATGCGTAATATAAGCCAATACAGCATAAAATCTATTCCTGTTCCACTTCCTGCAGAACTTGAATTAAAGAAAATTGTTCAAGTATTGTGTGGTATGCTATCTCGGCAAGATAATCTTAAAAAAAGAGTGGATGAACTTTCAGAATTATTAGTAAGCATCCCTCCCTCCATCCACACTAAGGCCTTTCGTGGTGAACTAGTGGCCCAAGACCCTACGGATGAACCCGCCGGTGTATTGCTGGAGCGCATCGCTGCCGAGACGGCTGTTCTCTCTGCATCTGACGCCAAATCACAGCAAGCACGCCGAGGCCGAAAACCCAAATCCGAAGTTGCTCAACTCACGAGCTTTCCTGCTCCAGGCAGGGAGCAACGTTTGTTACGCCTCATGGAATACATAATTTCCGCATATCCAGGTTTGTCCACCACCGTCGTGGAGGAACGAGCCAAACTTGCGACCTATCCGGCGGTCTGCGCCAGGCTGCTCAGCTCACGTGCCAGTACTTTCCGAAAGGCGTTGAGAGAAAGCGGCGAGGGATGGAAATTCTCAAAGGCAGATGTGGTACGGTTTGGCCGGCTTTGGGAATCGTTGGAAGCAAACTACGGCATTCGCATCAGTAGTGAGGGACTTTGCACTATGCGAGAAGGCAGAAAGCCCGAACCTTGGCCTTCAATGGACACTTTATTGCCATTTTTCAATAAAGCATATACGATTTTTACTGCTGAGCGGCATAACCATCAGGATATACAGGCAGACTTGGACAGCATTGGAGTGATGCAGAAAATCGCGTAAATCCATGGGGGATCGGAGTGGAACACGTTGCACCACGTTTGTGGGTGAAAAGGTTGTCAATTCTTGAGTCCCGTGACCTTAAGCGCGAAATCCGCACTATCTTCTTTGAAACCGGCCTCAATTGTGTTGTGGGGCGAAGCAGTCGCTGCCCCGATGATGATGCGGCAGCTCCAGCCATTGCAGGGCATTCTGTCGGCAAAACATCCATGTGCCGACTTTTACGTTACTGTCTTGGCGAAAAGCGTTTCGCCACAGAAGATGGCGAAGAGGCTATTCACAATACATGGCCCCATGCCTGGGTAGCTGCAGAAATTTTTATAGGCCACATGCCCTGGACAGTCCTTCGACCCCTTGGCGGCAAAGCAAACAGCCTTGCAGCCCAAGGTAAGATGGTGGATGTCTTTGCATCGGCAACTCCTGAAGGTTTTGGTGCGTACTGCGCAACGCTTGAAGCCTTTATCCCCCCATATCTGCACCGTTCTGACATCCATTTCCAATGGCTTCACCTCCTGTCGTGGCTTTCCCGGGATCAGGAAAGCCGGTTGCATTGTCTTTATGAGTGGCGTGCCGAGGAGTCGGAATCTGAAACGCCTTCTTTCCCCAAGCCTGTGGTGCATCCCAATTACCTCATGAGCGGCATACTTGGGCTCATCAGCCAGGAGTTTGCTCGCCTTACCGATGAACGCCAGATGTTGGAAAGCGCACTGGAAAGCCTGAAAAATAAAGAGAAGCTGACGAGGGAAGCTCCAACATACAAGCATCGATTTGCCAAAGAACGTTTGATTGAAATCATAGGCAATTTTGAAGAGGCGTCTGCTCAAGGGCACATGTTTAGTGCGGAGTCTGTGGTCAACCAAAAGCTGGATGCCATTGAAGCTCTTCTCAAAGCGAAACGTAAGAGCCTGGATGCCCTTGAAAATGAGCGCTCACAGTGGCAAGGCAAAATTCAAGGACTTCAAAAATCTTGGGGAGAGCTTGACGACCTGCTGGAAGTCCTTGCGCCTGGCCCTAATGAAAATACGACTGTTGGGTTGGAGGAAAAGCGGCAGCGCAAGAAGGATATTGAAGACCATATAGCGCAACAGCGTGAGTGCGTACATATTCCCGTCAGGCTTGGTGAGTGCACCCACATCAAAGAGTGGCTGAATAATTGTCGGCTATTGAGATTCGACGAACAAAGCCGCGAGGTTCAGATCAAAGCCATGAGTGCCGAAAAACGAGCAGAGTTCGAGGCCTTCACTGCCAAGCGTGAGCAGCAGAAAAAACAGTATGCACAAGCCAGCGAAAAAATTCGCTGGCTAGATGGAGAGAAATCAGGACTGCAAGCTGCTATAGAGGTTCATATTCAGGAAAAAACACGCATTGAGAATGCCTTAAGAGAGTATCTGGATGCACATGCAGAATTGAACGGAAAAAAGACCGAGAGTGAATTGGCTTCTGTGCATGCCGAAATACAGCAAACTTTGGTGCGGCTGCAAGATATTAAAAATCAGCAAGGCAACGTTAAGGCGTCGCAACATGAGCATGTTACGGCATTTAAAAGCCTTTTTGACCGTACCGTTAAACAGATACTCGGCAAACATTTTGCTGGAAAACTGAGAGAGAAAGACGGTAAATGGCTGATAGATATCTTTGAATCTGGGCGCAATTCCGGTCAAACTTACCGAACCATCGGGCACATTCTCTTTGACGTGGCGGCAGCACTCTTTACTCAACAGGATGAAGGGCACCACCCCGGACTGCTGATTTTCGATAGCCCACGCGAAACAGATATGGACGATGATACCTACGCACGGTTCTTGCTGGCATTCAACGCCTTGGCAACTTTGAGTGGGGGATCACCCGTGCCCATCCAGTGCATACTCACCACGACAACGCCACCACCAGAAGAACTGACTAGCACTATCCGTGATGAGTTGGCAGCCTATCCGTCTGACCTGTTGCTTTTCAAAAAGGAATTGAGCGGCCGAGCCTCTTTGTTGGAAGATCTCTCGTAGAATATTTTTTCGAGGTGTCTGCAAAGTGACCAATGAAGACTTAATGGAAAAGAAAATGCTGTGTTATCTATGCATTGGCGATGATTATCTCAAGAGAGAGGTCGAGCTGAAGGGAGCACTCGGCATGTGCTCCTGTTGTGGTGAAGAACTAGAGGGATATACCTTTGAAAAATTAGCAGATATTGTTGAAAGGGTATTTGAGACACACTTTTACAGGACGGCAGATCAGCCGGACTCATGGCAACTCACATTGCTGGCTGACAAAGAATCTGATTACGAATGGGAGCGTGAAGGGACACCGGTTGTTACCCTGATTGCTGATCTTTTAGACATTTCTGAAGAGTTTGCGAAGGTTATTCAATCAATCCTTGAGGAGAGGCATTCTGATTTTGACAGTGCAGCAATGGGCGAAGAAACAGAATTTTCTGATGAAAGTTACTATGAGGAACGGCATATTGATGATCGTGCATGGCAACGTGAATGGTTCGCCTTTGAACATTCTTTAAAAAATGAGAACCGTTTTTTCAATTTTAGTGCTGAACAAGTATTAGGTAATATTTTTAACGGCATTTTCAAAATTCAAGCATCGTCAGGAAAATCGGTGATCGTTGATGCTGGGCCTGACACAGAGTTTAATACAGTGTGCCGAGCCAGAGTGTGCCAGTCTGACGAAGAAATAAAACGTGCAATAAGTTATCCTGATCGAGAGATTGGTCCTCCGCCATCACGTATTGCTACTGCCGGCAGGATGAACGCCCAAGGAATATCTGTTTTTTATGGTGCACAAAACGTCGATACTGCTATTGCTGAGGTGCGTCCCCCTGTTGGAAGCCAAGTAGTTGTGGCTTTTTTCGAAATAATTCGTCCTCTCAAGCTCCTTAACCTAGATGCGTTCAGCAGCGTCGTTGAAAAAGGAAGTGTTTTTGATCCTCTGTTTGCGGGACGCTTAGAGAAAGCGGCTTTCTTAAGTACCCTATGCAAGCGCCTTGCCCGGCCAGTAATGCCCAACGAACAATCTTTCGAATATTTGCCAACGCAATGTGTTGCAGATTTTCTTGCGGGTGCACATAAACCAGCTCTTGATGGAATCATGTTTCCTTCTGCGCAAAAGCCAAATAGTGGCATGAATATTGTCCTTTTTCATAAATCAGCCCGAGTAGAGGAGAGAATAGTTCCAGATGGGGCAACGATTGAAGCGAGCACGTACACGCAGTATGACGATGGATACGAAAAAGAGTACAGTGTTATTGAGCGATTGCCCAATTTACAAAAGAGTAAAAAAGAAAGTGAAGTTTCGCAAACGACACTGTGGCTCAGCGATTATCCAGAAAAACAACGAGGAGGCGATACTCGTGAAGTTAGCCTGCGTATTGTGCTTGAATCAATCTGTGTGCAAGTTATAAAATCTGTATCTGTAACTACAGAAGAATACCCTGTCTCGCGGTTTGAATATGGAGAAAACGAAAGTCACATGGATTTTTAGATCATCTATGATTGCCTGTACATGAACAGTGTTGTATCTTTTCAAACAGTGCCCAACAGAGATCACCGCAACAGCTTTTGCGCAAATTGCCCCGCCACATCACGTCGAGAATCAAATACCCAATGGACATGCACCACGCCCTCAAGCGCTTCGTAGATTATGCGCCATGGGTGGACATGTATTTCACGGTAGCGGGTGATGCCCACTATTTCTAGCTCAGGGGGGACATTGCCACGCAGAGGCAAGTTTTCCAGAGAGAGAATGGCCTGCTCTAACTTGCCCAGGATCGTATCCGCTTGCTCCTGCCCCGCATTGGCTGCTGTATAGGAGTATATCTCCAGCAAGTCTTGTTCGGCCTCTGGGGAGAGCAAGACCTCCAGGAGTGGCGTCCCAGTGGGAAGGGTCATCGTTTCCCCTTTGCGCGCAGGCTTGCGAAAACTTCCCGAGCGGGGCGTCCCTTGCCCACCTCAAAGCTCTTGCCGGAAAGGCTGAGAGCCTTGAGCATGGCAAGCGTTTCCTGCATGCGCTCATATTCATGGATGCCCATGAGCACGGCCTTGGCCTCGCCATTCTGGGTGATCACAACGGGCGGCGCAGCTTCTTCACTGAAAGTGCGAATGATTTCTGCGGCCTGTGCCTTGACCTCACTAATTGGTCGTACTGCGGTGCTGAGTTGCATATTGACGCTCCTTTGACTAAATAAATACCGAATATAGTTCTTTGGGTCAAGCTGGCTTCGCGGCATCGTGCTCTGGATTGTGCTTGCCAATCTGTGAAAGCTTGTTCTTATTTATCAGAAAATAGCCTGCCATAATAAAGAGGGCCGGGGAAATCCCCGGCCCTCTCTGCATAGTCTCTCAGTACACGCCATGCCCCGCGCGCAATCGGCCCCGCTTATTGCCTGTGCTGCTGGCTCCATAATCCATAAACTCGGGGCATATCTCGAGTTTGCGCCGCTTTAGGCAACCTCATATATTTCCCTTCGAAAAAATGGGATCGTCCAGTAATTCCACAGTTATTGTGGAAAATTTGTCAACGAGCGGGCAACATTGCTAAATTTAACACTCTATGGCTTCAGTAGAGTGGGGCGAAAGCTGCGTCGGATATTGCTGTGATTTCTTGGTCTGCCTCTTCCTGCAGAGCAATCAATTTTTCGCAGACAAAACGATGGCGCTCCTGGTCATTAACGCCAAAGACATCCATCTTATCGATGAAATACATGGCAAGCGCCATGGCAATGCCTGTTACTCCGCCAGCTAGAATGGTAATCAACGTTGACGAAATCGTCCCAAGTACGGGGATGGAGGCAAGGACAGGCCCCAAGGTTTCCTGAAGATACAGGTCAAGAGTAATGCCCCCCAGCGACACCGCCCCTGCGGCGAGTACCTTGAGGGCCGCATCAGCAGCTTGACGCAAGCTCATGCCTTCAGGGCGAAAAACAAGCAGCTTAATTGCCTTGAACAGGGAGAACATGCCTTCTCGAATAATACGAACGAGATTCTTCCCTGTTGTCGCAAAGATATTGATTAACGTTGTCGCCAAATTGCTGATAAAGCCACTGACAGCCCCATCCCTGAAGGCTGTCACAATGTTCTGCCAATCCGCTATGATCTTTTTTGTGATCCTTTCACCACGAACCAAGACCGCCTTGGTATTGGAATCCGCGTCAGTGCCAGCTTGAATGCCGTGAGCGTATGCATCTTTTATTTCTGCAAAGAGGCCCTCAAAAAGATCTATAAACAGCAACCCCATAGCCTGCTGCATTCCCATTTTTCCAGACTCAATAGCGCCAGTAATGGCTGTGTTGCATAGAAATTTACTACTTGTATAGTATTCTGTATTAATTTTTTTATCCATCGCTTTTCGCGACGTTGCATCAGCCTCTTGCATTTTATCAACGTTAACTTCATCAAGCTGTTTAAGCTTATGAAGTTCTTTGCGTTCCTTGTCATTTAGGACAGATTCGCCTTCCAGCTGCTGTATGCGGAGTTTACGATTTTCTGCTTTTTGATCGTTCCGGTTGATGAAATCATCAACCGAAGAATCTTTTTTGGAACGATTAACAGACGGTGATGTCATTGTTAGGTTTGATTTGTCATTGGCAAGAGACGTCCCGTCCATTTCAGCCAGCACCCTTCCCGCATCGTCATGTACTTCTTTAGCGGACACGACATGATCCAAATCTGTTTTGGCGTTTGGCTGAAATCGTTCCCCTCTGTATCCATCATCAAGCTTTCCAGCTTTTTTTTGAGCTGAAAGCTCTCTGTTTACATCAATAAATTGCTTGTCACTATGATATTTATAGGAATCATAGCTTCCCCTCTGGTCGTATTTTTCCTGCTCTTCCTTTGTTGCATAAATACCTTGGCGGACATTGTGGATAGTATCTACATTCCCTCCCACTTTATCATAGGCTGCAACAATACTCCCCAAGCCCAACGGATTGATAATGCTGGAAAGAATATTTTTTTGGACGTTATCAAAACAATCGTCGAATTTGGTTTGTTCCCATTCTTTACTGAAACGGTATAAAATGCCCTCAACTTGTTCAACGGTTACATCAACAGGGGCTGCTAAAGCATCCCATTCAGCTTTCTGGGATGCTTCAAATTCATCTAAGACTGAACTTCCCGCAGGCGGTTCCAAGGACTCGACACTATTGAGGGGGCTTTCTTCAGCGCGCGTTCGTTGCAGTAAATCCTTGCGCCGTTGAAAGCGTTCTAACTTGGACATTATCGCCTCCCCTACTGAACGGTTGAGTAGGAAGGCTTCAACGCTTCCCAACGTTCCATGAATTGCACTTCTTCGGGAAGCACAACACCATCAGCATTGATAATTAACAGAATGACATCAGTAATGTCTTCTGCACAACATCCATAATTTTTTGCTTTTTCAATGGCCTCTTCCAATGAAGGAGGTCTATTGCGCAATTCCTCAAGCGTGCCTTTTATATGCTGCGGTAATACTTTTGAAGCTGCTCCTGATACGAATTCTTCAAGATCCCTTCGTTCTTCTTCTGAAAAATCTTTATCGGCATAAGCGGCGGCAATGCCAACTGCATACAAACCGACAACCTGTCGTTCAAAATTATGATATCTGGATAGTTTATTTTGAAATTCTGTGAATAATTTTTTATATTCCACTGTGGTCAGGGCTTTGCCAGCCTCAAACCCTTCTTCCCAGGCATTGCTCGCATGAGTTCTCTGTTGTTCTTTATCCATTTCACTGAGAGCGCCTCCAACTGTTGCGCCAACAGCGGCTGCCCCCGCCGCTGCAGCAATGGTCCCTGCACCAGCCAAAGACCCCAACAATGTCGCACCAGCAAGAACAGAACCACCACCAGTAAACGGGGCAGCTGCAACAGCGCCGACACCAACTACCGCACATGCTAAAATTTTAAAAACACCCACCGTAGTCTCCTCAGTGTTTAGAGTTATGAGCAACCGCCCATGAGATAAAAAAATACTTTTATAGGCCGACTTGCTAGAGATTCAGCCTCTCCTTACAAAAAATCAGTTAATATTTTTTTTCAAGAAAACTAAATTAATAACATTAGGTTGGCAATATTGTTTTTAAAATAACGTGGGCCAAGGATTTCCCCGGCCCACGTTCGTCTATCTAAAACTCATACCGCAGCGTGCCAAACACGCCGTGCCCCGTGCTGTGTTCCGAAGCCTGAAGGTTGTAGGTCAGCCCAAGGGTAAAGTCGCCCTTGCCAAGCTCAAAGCCCAAGCCGCCGTCAAAGGTGGCGTAGTCCACCACCTGCATTTTCATTTCGGCCTGGCTGTCCACACCGGGAATGCGGGCCTTGCTCTTGGCCTTAACGTCTCCCGCCGCCGGAATAACTCCCAGATCAAGCTGTGGCTTGAATTGCCAGCCGCTCTCGGTTTCAAAGGCTTTGGCAAAGCTCACGCCCACGGGGAATGTCCAGATGGACTGCGTGCTCTCGTCCACCTCAAAGACCGTACCGCCGCTCTTCACGTCATAACCATCGGTCACAAGCCCGAGGTAGCGCACCCCCACATGCGGAATAATATCCAGCGCACCGGCGTTGAATTTGTACTCCGCCTTGAGGCCCGTATTCCAGGCATGGCTGGTTACGTCGGCCTTGAGGTTGCCCATTTGCATGGAGGCGGGCATATCCTGCTCCACCTTGCTGTAGTTGCCGGTATAGCCCACATCGGCAGAGAGCCCAAAGTTGTTGTATACCCAGCCGCCGTAAAGACTCACGCCCCAGAAGTTGAAGCGGTTATCTGTGTTGTTGAAATCGCCGTTGGATTTGGCGTACCCGGCACCGACGTTGAACGCGGCACCGAAGCGGAACATGTCGTTGATGGTGTAATCCGCACCTAGGGCAATACCGCCCAAATTGCTGTTGTAGCCAGTCTTGAAGTTCTCCGCCTTCATGCCCCAAACATTGTTGGACTGGTAGAGCGGCATGATCCACACCCCAAGTCCGTTTTTAAGGCCATCACCCGCGCTGAGGCCGGAATCGAGGCTAAGGCTGCCGTCCGTGTCTTGGCGCACGGCCACGGCTTGGCTCATATCCATACGCGGCAACGCCATAGATGTGCGGTTGAGCACCGCACCGGAAGCAGCTGTCGCAGCGCTCAGGGTGCTGCCCTGCACGGCACCTACAGCAGCCATCTGGGCCGCACCTTCAACAGTTGCGGCGGCCTTGTTGCGGTCTGTTGTGCCGATGTAATTGTCGCTCATGGCACGGGATACGAAGCGCACGCCCGGGTTGGGCGAATTCGGGTTTACCCCGGTCTGAACCACCATGCGATCTACCAGTACCCCCATGCTGTTCGACAGCATGGGGAAGGACGAAGACGCCGCATTGGCCTTAAGGGACACGCTGTATGCGCCATTGGCTGTATCAAACGTGCCGCCCGTGGCAGAAAGCAGTGCGGTGCTTGTGGTCAGGTTGCTGCCTACCCAGCTGGCAGCATCCTTTGTGGAAGCGCCAAAGCCGCCAGTGACATTCACCGTTTCTCCGTCCTGACCGCCCACGATGTGCAGTTTTGCTCCAGAATCCACAGTAAGGGGGCTGGTTCCACCGGCTTCACCGGAAAGGGCCACGCCACTGCCAATGCCCGCAGCGTCCACCACAAGCAGAGATTTATCGGCAAAATGTGCGGTGTTGGCCGTGGCAGCTGCGCCGCCCGTGACCCATGTTCCATCCACATTGATGCCGCCAGTGGCGCTCAGCGTCTGCGGAGTGCGAAGGGCGAGCGCCGCCGTTATGTCCTGCCCCCACAGGCCATTTCCGTCATTCTGGTAATGCAGCACTTCTGTGCGCAGCCATTCGGCATCTGTGCTGCCCAGCGAAACCATGCTGTTCTGGCCCACGGTCATCAGGGCATCCACGGTATTGGCGGTGAAGGTCAAACCCCCCATGGAAGCGTTTGAAGTGTCACCAGCGGCAGCGAAAGGAGGGTCAAAGTTGAGCTGACCACCGTTCATGCTGACGCCGGTGGCAACAAGGGTGCCGCTGCCGGAGCTGCTGCCCACGGCAACCGTAGTGGTTGCGTTGCCAGTGAGGCCCCCGGCAACGGTGTGTGCCCCGTTGATCACATTGATAGTATTGGTGCCTGTGGAGGCATCAATACCGCCCTGTAGTGTGCCGCCGGTTGAGCCGCCCGCAGGATTGCCCAACGTCAGTATACCGCCGTTGAGCGTGACGCCGCTGTCTGCCAGAACATTGCCGGAAGCCTGTCCCGTAAGGGTCAAAGCTGCGTTGCCGCTGACAGTGGTTGCGCCAGTGATGCCGCCAACTGTTGCGGCACCGGTAGAAAGGCCCCCGCTGCCACTTATGACCGCAGTGGGCGTGGCAAGACGGGCGTCGCCCACGTCCTGCAGTGAAGCACCGGAAGTGTCCACCGTGATGCCTTGGATTGTGCCCGTGCTGCCAGCCGCCAAGAGCTTGTCTGACAGGGTTTTGAATTCAGCCAGCGTCATGCTTGAACCGGCATAGCCATTCAGCAGCAGGGTTCCGCCATTGGCAACATTGATGGCGTGCTGGGTGGCAGAGTCTTTGAAGTCATCGCCAGTGGCGTTGACCAGTTCATCATACTTTACCTGCAAGGTGCCCGTACCCGTTACCGCCACGCCCGTGGAACCGGCAGCGTAGGTTGCATTGGCCACGCTGCCATTGACCACAAGTTTGCCGGAATTGGTGGTGCCGCCCACAGTCAACAGGCCGCCGGTCTGATCAAGGTTGTTCACGGTCAGCACAGCGTTACCGCTGACCTTGGCCTGTCCGCCGGTTTGGGTCAGATCGCCAGTCTGCCAGTTGCCGTGCCCAACCTGTAGCGAACCGCCGCTTACAGCCAGAGATGTGGTGGATGTCTGGTTGCCGCCGGGGCCGGAATCCGCCCCCAGAAAAACGTTGCTGCCCGTACCAACGCTGAGGCTTGTTCCCTGAAGGAACGCCGTGCCGTCGGTGGTGCCAAGCAGTGTGAGAGTGGCGCTGTCGCCGCCTGCAACATTAAAAGCAAATGTGCCGTTGCGCATGTCCAGCGAATTCAGCGTGAGCATACCTTTTTTCAGGGTTGCCGTTCCGCTGGGGGCCAGCCCCATGTGCTGGGCGCTGATAGTGCCACCTTCCAGGGTGAGGCTGCTACCAAGCAAACCCGTGCCCGGCTCTGGGCTGAAAGAGCCGAAGTGCAGATTTTTTGCGGAAGTCAGTGTGCCCCCGGTGTTAACGGTTACGTCTGAACCGCTTACCTTTGCGTTGCGCGCAATGGCCAGTGTACCGCCATTGTTCACATCAATTGTGGTGTAGGTCTCTGCCGCACCGTCAGCAATTTGATGCGTGTCGCTGATGGCGATGGGGCTGGCTCCCCAGGCTGCCTCAATGCCGCCAACCAGTAGTAGGCCTGCCAGCAGCACAATCTGCGTTGCTTTGGGGATTGTCCCTATTCTCTCCTGCCGTCTGAGCTTTTTCTTGTTCCTTGTCATCAATGCCTTCCTTAAAAAAATTTGCACATTACGAACGCCCGTCTTCTGCCAAAGAAGTCTCTGCTTTGAAGGCATCGCAATGCGTTTCTTAGGCATCCCCCCTTTGCATTCCAGAAGCTGGAAACTTGCTCATTTTTTGTGACGGTCTGGAAGCTTAAGCGGATGTCACTGCATGCTAGTTGTATATGTTTTTTGCGTCAATAAATATGTGTTTAACGCTGTTCTCGCCACGTTTTGCGCCTGTACTCTAAAACTAGGAGGGTGCCATAGTGACGATTGAAAAAGATCCGCCTCTGTCGGCAGCTGTTGGGGCAATTATTTCGGAACGAAGAAAGCGAATGGGATTAACCCAAGCTCAATTGGCAGAACATCTCGATATCACGCAAGATTCTTTGTCGAGAATGGAAAAGGGAATAATTGCTCCTAAATTTTCAAGGTTGCAGCTTATTGCGGATACTTTAGGCTGCTCAGTAGCTGATTTATTTAGACAGCAGGATGAGCCAAGCGAGCAGCTTGCAAAAAGTATTGCAGAAAAAATTAGCTGCTTGCCCCTAGAGTTGCAGAGTCTTGTTATTGAGCAGGTGGAATCGACTGTGAATACTCTGAAAAAAATATCAGAAAAATAAACAATAAAAAAACTCTCATACCGTTTGGCATGAGAGTTTTTTTTGAATTGCGAGGACTGCCTTTTTTTGAGGGGGTTAAGATCCGCTGGCAAATGCCGCATCTTCACCAAAACCTCGCACCCAAGCTTTTAGTTCTGGCTCTGCGCAAGTAGTAAGGGTGAGCTTAATACTTCCGTCATCCATGGTTTCAATCTGCTGGTCGGCCGCCCATTCCCTTTCCCGCACATAGTCCGCGACCTTTGGGCTGAAGCGTATGCAAAACGTACGGGGCTCATGCCACGGCAACCCAAACCCGGCCTCATCGATTTGCGGAAGTGGCTGGCGAATGCGCATGCCAGTTGTGGTAAGGTGCTGCACGCGGTGTATGGCCATGTTGCATGGTCGTTCTGGTGTGCAGGTGTCAGCGTCTACAATAAAACCGACAACGTACAGGGCATTGTTCATTGCAACCATGCGGGCTGGGACAAACAGATGCTCTTTTGGCTTTTCACGGCCAGGAGCTCGATAAGTTACTTCGCAACACAGGCCTTGGTCTGCTGCCGTGATCAATTTTTCAATATGTTCGGCTTGTGGCGTGTAGTCTATGCGCCCCTTGGCGTTAAACGAAAAATGTTTCTGCGGAGAAATATTGTTGGGATCAGCCATATGCAGGGCAAGGTGGCGAAGAGATGCATCCACACGTTTCAAAACGGGGTCAGGAAGAATTCCCGAAGCCATCTCACGGCATATGGAAAGAAAGCGGAGTTCTTCATAATCCAGCCCTAAGGATCGCCCATCGTTAACGATGTATTGGTACCAGCGCTTGCGTTTGTCTAATCCTGAATGCAACGCAGTACCAATCACTGTTTCGATTTCGTTGGCCAAGCGTCCCACCGTTTGGGGGGAGCACTGCAGTTCTACTGCCAAATCAGTTTGGTAGTGTCGGCGGCGGTCTAAGAGAAGCTTTCGGAACAGCCTCAATGTTTTTACGCCAGGAGTGGTATCAGGATCCAACTTTGGTGGCATGGAATTTACCTTTTTTCAATCAATAATCAGATAAGATAACGATTTCAAGCTATAGGTTAAGACGAGTAGCATTCTGATGGGCAGATTTCCCACCCATCAGAATTGTGCGCTTGGCAATTACGTTATAGAAGGACTGCTTTCATTCTCGTTTCTTTCATCGCCGTGTTCGTCAGAATGTCTTTCCTCGCTTTCAACAGAACATTCATTGACGCAGCCAGACGAACTCTGCCCGCTAAATACTTCCATAACATTTTCAACAGCTTTATTAATTTCTTCACGGGCCACATATCCCAAAACTACGCCCCCAAGAACGCACAGTATTTTCCCTAACATGGCTACCTCCAATAATTTGCGCGGGCATTTGCCTGCGAGGGAATAATGGCTTCACCTAAATCCAGAATATGGAAAGTTTGATTCCTGTAGAGCAAAAATTTTTCTTTCCAAAAACCTCAGACAGTTGCCCCAAACGGGTTAAAAACAGTGGAGTATCACCGTCTTTGTACGAATCGGATTCACCCATACTTGACTAAATATGACACGCCAACCACGATATGTTCATGCGTTGTATCATCTTGCTCATATGCATGAACTTTTTCATGGGGTGCACCACTCCCTTAGCCATCGATGTCCACCGGGAAGCGTTGAGATGTGGATTTCATGAAATGCGCCTGCCAACGCAACCGTTTACTTTGTACGGCTTGCTTCGTCCTGGCTTATCGCCTCACTCAAAAGTTTTGCGCGTGTATATTGAAGGCGACGGACACGCTTGGGAGTCTCGCACCCGGCCATCAACAGACCCCACGCCGCGCAATCCTGTTACCCTGCGCCTGGCTATGGCTGATCCGGGGGCGGACACTGTGCTTTATCTGGCGCGACCATGCCAATATGTTCAGGGCGAGGACAGACGGCAGTGCTCAAAGCGCTACTGGACGTCAGCGCGGCTTGGGCCAGAAGTGATAAACAGCCTTGGTGCGGCAATTACCCTAGCCAAGGCTGCTTGCGGGGCAGAGCAGGTCATTCTGGTCGGGTTTTCTGGCGGTGGCGGGGCTGCGGCACTACTTGCTGCCACGAGGGAGGATGTGGCCTTTCTGGGCACGGTTGCGGGCAATCTTGATACTGAAGCTTGGGCAGACCTGCAGGGCGTGAGTCCGCTTACAGAATCCTTGAACCCTATGGCGGTGGCTCCATCGCTGCAGCACTTGCCCCAGCGGCATTTAAGCAGCCGCACGGATGCGACCATGCCGCCGGAAATCAGCGCAAAGTTTTGCCGAGCAGTGAACCAGTCAGAAAGTTGCGTTGTCATTTCAGGCGTGCCGCATGGCGGGCCGTGGCAACGTTACTGGGGTTATGATTATTCTTCTGGTAAGCCCTGACCTCAATTTTAACCATATTCGTAGCAGTCATTCCGCTATAACTCTCACTGCCAAAGTCAAAAAATCCATTTTTACTGTGTGCCAAGCGCCTAACGATTCTGCAAGGTTTTTATTCCGTGCAGTAGTCTTTATTTGCATCTGCGCGACGAGGTCATGCTTTTATAATTAATTACAATATCGGGCTATTACATGCCTATATAGTATGAAAACTACTGGAGGATATTGAATAATGAGCAATTTAGCATCTGAAACCACAGTTTTTGAGCAGTTGGAGAAAAATCTTCCGCCGGTCTTTTCACGCGAGGAAGCGGCTCGGCAGATGGGGGGACTGATCAAGGCCAAAACCCTTTCAAACCTTGATGCCACAGGCAACGGGCCATGGGTAAAAATTCGGATTCGAAAAAAAGTCTGCTATGAGCGCAGAAGCTTTTTGCAATGGCTGCGGCAGTACGTTCATCAATGAGCGAAAGCAAAAGTTGCACTGACAGTTCCGCAAAGGGGGCATGATCCACATCATGCCCCCTTTGCTATTATATGCGGCAATTTTTTTCCCGTTGTGGAATTTTTCAACATTTAAGGCAAAAAGGATGTTTTACCATGGATATGAACAGATTTGTTTACGCTGGAACACCCGATAGAGGTTATGGTCCCTGGGTTTTTATTGAAGACACACCAGAATCGCGCTTACAGGCGCTTGATGAAGGGTATACAGCGTTCTCAACCACAAGCTTCGCTTACGAACCCGAGAAGGGGAAACCTGAGCCAGTTCGTTACGGCGACCTGTGGCTGGACATCGACTGTAAAGAAGCGCCGTTTCTGGCAGTGATTGCGGCACGCACGTTTATCACGGATTTGGCCAGTGCTTACGATGGTTTTGACCCAGCCATGCTCGATTACTTCATGAGCGGCAGCAAAGGGGTTCATATCCGCATTCCAGCTGAAATTTTTGGCGGCGAAAACGGGCACCCATTCCTGCCCCGGTTGCATCACAAGATGCTTGAAAGGCATTTTTCGCATCCCCCCCACAACCAGGCGCTAGGATTACTGGCTCTAGGAGAATCTGTGCCCGCGAAGCTTAAGGATAAAACTGTCGGCGACCTTGTTGATGAAAGCCTGTATTGCATGGGCAAGGGGCATCTGCTGCGTGCTCCCAATGTCAGGCGGCTTGACGGGCGCTACAAGGTCCAGGTCAGCGTAGAAACATTTTTTGAGCGGGATATTGATTCCCTGCTTGATCTGACGCGAGAACCTGGAACAGCCTCAATCCAGGCAATTGCCCCGGTCGCGACGGGGATGGCAGATCTTTACGACCATGTCCTGATAAGCTGGCAATCTTTAGACCCAGGCAGTTACAACCTTCAATCTCTTTCAGAATGCCAGTTTATGCGCCACTGTCGTGAAAATGCCCGAACGTTGAGCGAACCTGAATGGTTTATGATGCTGCGGGCGCTGGCCCCTTTGGGTGAAAAAGGGCTTGAGCTGGCTCAGGAATACAGTCGCCCCCACCCGGAATACTCGGCGCAGAAAACCCGTGCCAAGTTTTTGCATGCTCTGGATAAGGGCTACCCGGCGAGCTGCCAGGAAATTCAAACAATTTTCCAGTGTAGCCCTCGCTGCAAGGTTCGCAGCCCTCTTGACTTGGAACGCAAGCGCCAGAGCGATGCCGTGGTCGCGGCTGAGTCTTTCTGTCTGGAGAAAGACGGTCTGTACTATTCCGCATCGCGTGGCGCATTGGAAGGCGACAGTTTTAAAGTGAGCAGCCCCATACGTGTGCTAGGAAAAATGCGCAATACGGACGGCACTGGATGGGCAAGGTTGGTGGAGCTGGTTACACCTGATGGCAGGAATAAAAAACTGGATATTGCCATGAGGGACTGTGTGGGACGGGGGGATAGTGTGCTGGCCCTACTTTGCGATCATGGACTTGAGCTGACCGGCGGAAAGATGGGAAAATTTGTTATGGATTACCTGCGGCTTGCCGCTACGGATAAGGTATTCATCAACGTGGAACGTCTGGGGTGGCATGGCAACCGGTATGTCCTTCCAGATGCGATTTTTGGCGAGGGGGGAAACGAAGAAATCAACTACACGCAGGAAAACAGTTTGTTCAAATGCTCTGGCGGGCTTGGGCAGTGGCAGGAGCACATTGGGCGTTATTGCCGAGGCAATACCCTGTTGATGCTGGTTTCAGCTTTTGCCTTGACTGGGCCGCTTCTGCATATTTGTGGGGTTGAGGGGGGAGGGTTGCATCTGTTCGGCCCTTCATCAACAGGCAAGACGACGTTGGCTCTGTTGGCGGGTAGTCTTTGCGGAGGCAATGAAAACAAGGGGTTTGTGCGGCAGTGGCGCAGTACGCACAACGCTATCGAGCATACCGCAGTTCAGCACAATGACGGCCTGCTGGTCATGGATGAAAGCGGGCAAGCCACAGCCGACACCGTTGCCCAGACGATTTACATGTTGTCCAACGGCCAGGGCAAGGAGCGCATGCGGGCCGATGCCACGCAGCGCAAAGCCTACCAGTGGCGAGTCCAGCTGTTTTCCACAGGCGAATTGACAATGGACGAAAAGATTGAAGAAACGGGAAAATTTCGCGCGATGGCGGGTCAGAATGTTCGCGTTGTCAATCTCCCTATTGATCGTGGGGCCGGTAAAAATTCTTATTCCTGTTTGCATGGCTTCGAAAACCCCGCGTCCCTGAGTGAGCATTTAAAGGATGCCACGAGGCATTTCTACGGTACGCCCCTTAGGGCCTTTTTGACGGACTTGTGTGGTACTAGCAATCAGGAACTGGATGCTAATGGGGCTGATATCAAAGAAAACATCGAAAAGTTTGCCAAGTTATACTGTCCTGATGGTTCGTGCGGCCAGGTTCGTCGAGTTGCTGTAAAATTTGGCCTGATAGCCGCTGCGGGCATGTTCGCAGCGAAAAACGGCATTCTGCCCTGGACGCCGGACGAATCCCGTGACGCTGTGGCGGAATGGTTCCGAATCTGGCTTGAAGGGCGCGGTGGCGTCGGCAATCTGGAAATCATGAAGGCGCTTGACCGCTTCAAGGACTTCTTCGCACGCCACGGCAGGAGCCGTTTTGTTGAGGTGAATGGTTTGGGAGAAAATATGCGCGACCTTGCGGGCTACCGGTGGGAAGACAAGGGGGAACAGAGGTTTTTTATGATCACCCCGGCCTTCAACGACCTTGCCAAGGGAGTAAACAAGCATGAGCTGTTAGAGCACATGAAACAGCAGGGCTGGCTTTTGACGAGCGGCAAGGGGAGCCTTGTGACCACAAAGTGGATCAGCGGGCGTAACGTTCGCGGTTACGGTTTTATCCCGTCTGCATGGGAGGGTATGGCTGGAAATATTGAGCTGAAGCCCCAGGTAAAAGCGGGGGACATGGAATTTGGCGGGGAGTTTTAACCTGTGCGGCGCACAAAAGCGTTTGTGTGGTTTTTAACCTGAAATTCCTGTATATTGCTGGGGTATTGGGCTCCGCACAAACGCACAGGCCGCGCAACGATTTTTACCATGTTGCAAAAATGGTAATATAGGGTAACCAAGAGCAGAATTCATCTAAGCTGCGAAAACGGTTGTGGTGAATATGAACAACGGTAAGGCCTGGTGGAAGTTTCCATACCGGGCCGCTCTACAGGTAAATTGCGCGCGATAATCTTCGCATCAGAATGTAATACGCAGCAATAGCCAGCTTGATGTATGAAGGAGTTCCAATCTTGCCTATTCTTCAGCTATGAAGAACAAGCCCGTACATCTGAATGGCGGTAGACAACGTTTCACCTTTGCGGCCGTTATCACGGACGAATGGAGCTTGAGTACACGCTTTTACTCTTCTCAAGTATGCAAAATAAAAAGCGTATTTTGGGTTTGTGCGTCTGTGCGGCTGTGCGAAAATTCAACACATCAGAAAAATATAGGGATTTTTGCCAAAATTCTGCACAGCGTCATCTGTGCGGGATATCGCAGTCCTGTGCGGTGAGAGCTAACTCGTGAAGTTTTAAAGCTTTCGGGTTCTAAATTTGAGTAGGTTTTGTGCCAGCCACAAATTTGCAGCAGGGAGGTAACAAAGATTGTATTGGCCTGTTGAACAGGTATATTTATCAACGGAGTGAGTTGTCTGCATAGGCCAAGACCGAGAGTCGTAGCCTTTGCTGCTGCCCTTAGTATTCAGCGCCAGCGGCGAGGTAATGAGGTCAGGAGGAGGTATTCGCAGCAGATGAATCTTTGGCCCTGGGCCTGCAGTGCAATAGAGTGCCGAAACGGTATCGTCCGTTCACCAAGGAATGCCTGAGCATACGGCATCATCGGCCCCAAGGCCATACCTGACTGACAACGCCTTTTTGTCTGTTCATGAAAATGGCAGCCAGTTCAACATGTTCGCGTGCTATACACTTGTGGTTGACTATGCAGAAATAGACAGTCACCCGCTAGTTAACAATATGATTTTATTTGATAAGAAAAGGGACGGTCATTTCGCGATCCCTCATGTAGGATGCAATATGGGAGGCGATGAGGGATCGCATGTGGGGAAAATGCAAGTAGGTTGAAGGATTCTGTGGCATGAATTTGAGGGATCATGCGACATAAAAATCTGTGGGTCTTGCCTAGCTAAGCCATTCATAATTGGCTATAAGGCTAGGTATACCAATGGAAAAAAGTATGGAGCCCGTTCAAAAATTTTAGAGGCCAAAATCCGGCAAATAGTGAGGTTGTCTGCCGTTGATTTGGCTGCGTTACAGATTGCGGAAATCGAAGGTGTGAACAGAAATATTGTGAACAGATATTTAGCTGCATTTCGCGAGCGCATTGCCCATTTCTGCAAGGGCGAAGTTGAGGTTGACGAAAGCTACTTTGGCACTCGCCGAGTTAGGGGATTTCGAGGCCGTTGCGCCAAAAGAAAAACCATAGTTTTTGGCCTGTTCAAACGAAATGGCCGAGTCTACACATAGGTTGTCCCCGACTGCCAAAGGCTACACTCTATGGAATAATCCGTGCTCGGGTTGAACTCGAAAGCATTATCCATTCTGACGGCTGGCGCGGCTACGATGGGCTTGTAGACTTGGCGTACCTGGCCGAGTTCGATTTTCGGTGTAGCAACCGTAAGGCGCTTGAATTGAGGACAGCGGACGTGCTGAACGGCTTTTGAAGGGCGAGGTTGGCAAACGTCTTACGTATGAAACAACAGCTCAATGAGGAACCTGCGCGAAAGGGGAAGAAACGTGGCCGAAAATCGAAGTCAAAAGCCTTGTGCTGACGATCCAGAGCAGTCGCAGCGTTTTATTGAAATGGCAAAGCTGCAGGGCGTAGAAGGGTGCAAAGATGCCTTCGAGTCTGCCATTTCGGTAATTACAGACATTCCAAACAAGACGGCTCCATTTATCGAAGGTGAACCGGAGCACAGACGAAAATGAGCGATATTTCACGATTTACCTGCGCAAGGTTCTGGCGCTGTGCGTTACAAGTAAACCCGGTGGGCTACAACGAAGCGTACCGGGGTGGCGATCATGGTTTTGATGAGGATGGGTATAACCAAGCATTGCTTCGAAAATGCCTTGAGATGGATATCTCTGTTATTGGCTTGGCAGATCACGGTTGCGTCGACAGCATCGATACTCTACGAAACGTGCTGAAGCCGCATGGGATCACGGTGTTTCCCGGCTTCGAGATCGCCTCGAACGACAAGACTCATTACGTCTGTCTCTTCGCCGAGGATACCACGGTGCAGCAGCTTGATCGCTACCTTGGCAACCTCAAATTGCATGACCCAGCCGACGGTATTCGGCCGTCCCGCCTGAGTTCGGAGGAACTGATTGATGAAGTTGATCGACTCGGTGGGTTCGTCTATGCGGCTCATTGCACACAAGAGAGCGGCCTGCTGAGAAACCGTCTGAACCACGTATGGAAGCACCCAAAGTTACGGGCGGCCCAGATCCCGGGGGCGATAGATGACCTAACGAGCATTGAAGGCGACTTCTACCGCAAAGTGTTCTTGAACAAGGACGATAGCTACCGGCGTGAGCGCCCTGTAGCAGCAATCAACGCCAAGGATGTTGCCAAGCCTGAAGACTTGGATCAGCCGAGCGCGACGTGCTTCATAAAGATGACACGACCCACTTTCGCTGCGTTCAAGGTTGCCTTCCTCGACCCGGGATCGCGAGTCCGACTTAACTCTCAGCAAGCCCAAAGCCCGGTTGGCAAGGTAGTACGTATGACGGTGGCTGGTGGCTATCTTGATGGTGTCCAGGTGGATTTTTCCGACCATCTCAATACGGTAATCGGTGGCCGTGGAACGGGGAAGTCAACCTTACTCGAATGCCTGCGCTTCGCCTTAGACTTTCCACCCAAAGGCAAGCAGGCTCAGAAGCTCCACCATGAGATCATCAAGGAGAACCTTGGTCGCTCGGCCGGACGGGTTGATCTGACAGTGATGTCCTCTGCCCAGAACGGCAAGCAATACACCATATCGCGCCGTCATGGCGAGCCGCCGATGGTGCGTGACATTGATGGCAATGTCTCCACCCTGCTCCCGCGCGACTTGCTGCCGGGCATCGACATCTATGGGCAGAACGAAATCTACGAGCTGGCCCAAGATGTAACCAGCCGGATGCAGTTGCTGGATCGCTTTCTTCCTCAAGACCGGGAATACGAGGCGAAGAGCGCCGACGTGTATAGACGCTTGAAGGACAACCAGCAGAACCTCACGAAATCCCTGACCAACCTTGATGAGCTGAATGTACAGATCGAGCGCTTGCCCAAGCTGGAAGAGCAGCTTCGCGGGTTCGACGAGCTGGGGATCAAGGAGAAGCTGGCCAAGACCTCATTACTTGCGCGAGAGCGAGAGATTGCCAAGACCGCGACCGATGGCGTGCAAAGCTTTCGCGACGTGCTTTCAGGCCTGCGTGACGGATTGCCTGATCTCGACTTCATCAACGACGAGGCCCTTGATGGATTGCCTGATGCTGCCCAGTTGCTCGCTATGCGCGCCACACTGGATGGACTCAAGCAGGGGTTCACCGACCATCTGACCGTCATGCAGGCCTTGCTTGATGACCGGGCAGGACAGTTCACTACCCAGCACGGCGCATGGCAGCAGGCTATTCAGGAGCACGATGCCGAGTTGGAAAAGGCGCTGCGGACGTTGCCCACCACTGCTGGTAAGAGCGGGCAAGAGGTCGGTATTGCCTATCAAAAGTTGATGGGGGAGATCGAGCGCATCAAGCCCATGAAGTCGCGGGCGACTACCCACGAGTCTCAGCGCGAGACCTTACGCCAGGAACGGCGCAATCTATTGGCCGAGCTGTCTGATTTGCGTGGGCAACGCATACAGGCATTGCAGAAGGCCGCGAGGAAGTTGAACAGGCGACTTGAAGGCAAGCTCAAGGTGGAAATCGTGCCAGAGGCTGACCGTACGCCATTGATGGCGTTCCTGCTTGGGTGCAAGCTGGACGGTGTGGGCGAAAAGCGGCTTGCGTTCATAGAGGACGCCGAGACGATCAGCCCGTTGTCGTTGGCCCAGTCGATTAAGAAAGGCTCTGCCGACGTGCAACTCGATTGGGGTGTCACGCAGATGGTGGCCGACGCACTCACCAAGCTCCAGTCGTCTCAGCTCATGGAGCTGGAGGCCTTGGAGTTGGAGCATCGCGTGGACATCTTTTTGAATGTCGCTCACGGCCAAGCCGATCCGGTATTCCGGCCGCTCAACAAGCTCTCTACGGGCCAGCAGTGCACGGCAATCCTGCACATGCTGCTGCTTGAGAACGTCGACCCACTATTGATGGATCAGCCGGAGGACAACCTAGACAACGCCTTCATCGCAGATCGGATCGTCGTCGAGCTCAGAGAAGCCAAGATCAGCCGACAGTTCCTGTTTGCGACACACAACGCTAACATCCCAGTGTTTGGCGACGCTGAATGGATCGGTGTATTTACGGCAGCGGAGAACCACGGTTGCCTCGGACTAGATGCACAGGGTTCCATTGATGTCCCGACGATTCGTGATCAGGTTGCCAGCATTCTGGAAGGCGGACGGAGCGCTTTTATTCAACGCAAGGAGAAGTATGAGTTCTGATATGATTGTACCTGTCAAGTAAGCAACAGTCCATCTCTGCTTCCTGTTTCAAAGCGGCTATTGCATGTGGTTGAAAAGCGGGGCATTTAGGCTTCAATATCTTGCCCCTCTAAGCAAGTATAGCATCGCCCAAAAAATCCCCGGTGATGGCCGGGGATTTGCAAAAATGGTGCTAACCTTCATTGAGTCATGCACCCTTAATTTTTCTGGATGCTATTTTTTCAACCGATAGATGGTCTGGTTGTCCTTACCAAAGCGTTCAATGTAACCCACCCGTTCCAGATCCTTTAGTACATTGCGGCTTGCACCTTCCTTAACACCCAGAAGATTCTGAATATCTTTATTCATGATATCCCTTTCCGGGTGATGCTCGAAAAAAGCGTAGACCGTCTGCTGATTTTTTGTAAGGTTGCCGTTAACGGCAGGTTGCTTGCCCCCAATCCTCTCAGGATATTCATCCGATCCGTCCAGTGCTAACACTGGCATATCCCCTTCAACAAACTTCCAGATTCCGCCAACAGGCAGTTTGTACACCATCTTCCGGCGTTCAAGCTCCGGGGCAATTTTACATTTTTCAATGGTCATTCGTACCACAGGACCATCGCCTTCAAGGGCCTCGGTCAGATCCTGACTTAACGGTTCATCATCGCCTTCATCGTCTTTACTTATTTCCTTTTCAAGCTGATCACGGCCTTCAAGGTGAATGACATTCTGGCACAGGCTGGCAAGATCTACAGGCCCCTTGAAGTCTTTGCCTGTTTTACCGGCATGGTGCAGCACAATGACGCCAATACCAAGCTTTTCTATCCTGTGGATAAAATCAAAGAACGGGGTGGAATTACTTTTTGAAGCTGTCGGGGCGAGGGAAAGCAGATTGTCGATGACTATGCATTTGACCCCAGATTTTTGCAGCTTGCCTATGAGGATTTTCTGCGTTTCTCCGTCAAGAATATTAAGCCCACCCTTGGCAGAAATCACAAAGAGGTTTTTGTTCAGAAGAGGAAGAAATTCTTCACGCCCCTGCAGAAGCTGATTTACCCTAGGCTTAAAGTCAGAGCCGACCTCGCCATCCAGATAGCACAGCGTACAAGGAGCAGAGGCTGTAAAATAGAGGTAGGGTGTTCCCGTGGTCAAAGATGTTGCCAGTTCAATACCCAGCCAGCTTTTTCCCGCATTTGAAGCCCCCCAAATCAAGGTGGTATACTGCGGAGTAAACATTTGCCTCACGGCCACAGGGACGTCATCCTCTCTAGGAACGACATCAGGCAGCATCTCGAACGTGACAATTTCAAAATCCGTCTGGCAGGATTGTTCTCCTTCTATGCATATAGGGGCTTTTTCAAGGAGCAGCACGTTCTTTTTCCATGATGCCATATCTTCAATCGGAATGGCCTCGCGCCTGATGCGGGCAACCAGTTGTGAAGGCAATTCCAGCGTGTCAAGGTTAGTCGTCTTGGTAAGCACGTTATCCTGCATTTCCGGCTTATATGAGGAAATATCCGGAACGCCTCCATGCACTATCGGCCAGGGATAAACATTCACGTCAGTAGCCCCGTTCTCAAGGCAGCGTTCGACTAGCAGGTCAACCCCATCCCAACCTTCTTGCCCAGGAGCGGATACGATGGTTACGGAATGCCCAGCCACATCACTGAGCAGAAGGCCTTTCGGGGCCTCTTCTCCACCGGCAAAGCCCGACACGATCACACCAGTTCGTCCAAAAACATGTCCCTCACGCGCTGCATCCCGAAAAGAAATAGCCACTTTGATATCCACGCAAATGAGCACGGAGGCTTTGGGGTGGCGAACAATCATATCGCGTGACAGCAGATGCGCAACGGCGGCTTTCATGCCGATCTTTAGTGAATCTTTGCCCTGATCGCCAGTAACGCGGACTGCGAGAGCAAATATGTCACTCTTGCCATCAGAGTAATGGCACACCGCCTGCATTATGCAGTCGTCAAGATCCCGCTGAATGTCCATATGTAGACGTTTGAAGTTGATGGCACCCACAATGATGCCCTTCGGGGTTGCATCCTTAACTTGAGCTTCCTTCGAGTACTGAGCCCTCTGCTGGATGGTTTCAGGAAATGCGCTAAAACAAAATTCCGGCCTCAAACACATCAGTCTTCCCAGAACCAAGGCTGAAATCACAGGGCCACGATTCAACTTTTTCACGACCCACGGCAAGAAATCTTCCAAGTGTAAATGAGACTGCCAAAACCTGGCATCAGCATCATTGCCGCCAACGGCACGAATGATTCTAATTTTCGTCCAGCCGTTCAGGGAAGTAAACTCGTAGCCGACCAGCGATACATAGAAGTCAGCCTGCTGGCTGTCCATCATGCATGCGGGAATGCCGAAGCGATCCATTTGCTGGATGGTCTCAGCCACCTTTTCCGGGGTTATCTCGAAAGGATGTTTTTTTTTGCTTGCAGAAACAGAGATCATGGGCTTGGAAGGCGGCAGCTTCCGTCGCCGGGCATAGTCACGCACATCAAGAGAAGGTGTTTGTGAATAGTCGTGTGAAGGCACAACCTTTGCCGTTGTATCAATAGTTTTTGCTGCAACCGGGGCAGAAGTATTGCCTTGACAAACGAGATGGCGAACTCTGGTGACTGGTTGGCCTGTTTCCGTCGCTTCCTTGACCATTTTTTGATAATCAAAAGTCATTGTTACCTCCAAAAGCAGGAGAAGCAGGCAGTCCCTGCTTCTCCTCGTAATAGGCTTAGTCTTTTTTTGGGTAAATGCGGGAGGTCAACACAGGCTTCCAATCCAGCTTCCACTCGATATGGTCGACTTTAGCCAGATCTTCCGGTGGGAGCTGCAACACAGCGTGCATCTCTTCTTTAAGATTGGAAAGCGCATCACGCACCTCTGAGTTCATCATTTTTGTATCATTGACTTCGCAGGTGGCACTGGCGTTGCCCGCCGGTAGGGTAATCATTTTATTAGACATATCAGCTTCCAAAGATGCCTCTCGATTCTGGGAGGGTTAGAAGTTATCATTTTCATTTCTGATTTGTGAATTATATCGTCGGTAACGGTGGATCCCTTGCATGCAGCATAAGCTTCTCACAGTTACGCGTTTTCAATGGTTACCCGACGAGATTCCATGAAAGCCGCCACATCCGCCAAGCTGTACCGCACAGATCTTCCCACCTTTGAGTACGGCATACCCTTGCGGTAAAACCTATGCGCCCTAAGCGTTGACAAACTTAACTTCGTGAGTAGGCTAACTTCTACTTCAGTCAGCCATTGATTTTGATCCTTTTCATTGACCACCGCGCTTCGTTCGTTCATGTCCTTATTCCTCCACAAAAAGTTCTCGCGAGTACTCTGAGGTTACGTCATGTGCAATGACGCCGATTTTTGAAAAACGGCGAGGGCGCGCGGCTCTAGGATATTCTTGAGTTTTGGCATCTCGAGCCATACCTGGAAAAAACAAAAAATGGCCCACTAGAGTTACACAACTCCAGAAGGCCAGCGTTTAGAGTGGCACCGATGATTCAAGCGAAAAGTGAGTAGAGCGAAATGGTGGAAGGGGGTGAGGGGGTGAGGATAGGAACCAGCTGCGAGTTGTTCAGTTCCTCCAAAAAGAAGAGCATCTCGCCTGAGAGACTTGTACTGGTTGTTTCTGTTTTTTAGTGCGCGTGTTGGGAATGGTGTTGGGAAAAATAAAGAAGGGTTACAGCTTTTGCTGTAACCCTTCGATTTATTTGGTGGGCAGTACAGGACTTGAACCTGTGGCCCCCGCCTTGTAAGGGCGGTGCTCAACCAACTGAGCTAACTGCCCGAAACTGCGTAGCACAGGCAGCTATATGCCCTGTTATTCAGCACATTGCAAGCGCAATTTTGTGCGCTACAGCAGAGCAGCCCCGGTCACAGTGCTGGGGCTGTCAGATTATCAGCCTGATACTTTGCTGCGATTACAGTTATTTCATCTGGTTAAGATATGTCGCAATATCCTTCACCTGCGCGGGGCTCAGGCTCTGCACGGTCTGCTGCATTCGGGCCGCGGCGCCTGTGGCATTGCTCAGGTTTTTGACCCTTTCCATGCCAGCCACCAGCGAATCTACAGGTTTGCCCTTCATTGCCGCAGGGCTGGCCGAATGACAGCCCGAGCACAGCTTGTTGTACATCTCCTGCCCTGTCCCCGCGCTCTCCTGAGCCGCAACAGCAGTACCAGCCAGCAGCAGCCCGGCCGCCAAAAGAATTTTCAATGAGTTAGCAGAAAAGGTCATGGAACTCTCCTGTGGGTTACTCTGTTTGAAAAGTCAGCCTGGCCGCACAGCAGCCAGACTTTTGGTCTTTTTCAGCATATGCCCCAAGACCCGCACTCCACAAGGGGTATTATGCGGCAGGATCGCGGCTGTTTTCCAACCACGTTATCACGAAAAGCCCGCATTGCCGCTTTGGAACGCCTGTCATTGCTAATTGTAGGGCAGGCATTCTGCCTGATGCCATTAAGGGGCGCACATGTGATGAGATGGTAATACCCACAATACCCAAGCCCCAGCGGCTACGAGTCGGCAACCGCTGGGGCTTGGGTATTGTGGTTTGCGCGTGTTGGCGTGTGCGGCTACTTGATGCCCGCCCGCATGAACGACTGCACAAATTGCCTCTGGAACAGCAAAAACGCCACCAGCAGCGGGCCGGAGGTCATAAGCGTTGCAGCGGTGATGATTGTCCAGTCCACGCCCTGTTCCGTAGCCGAGAATATCTGCAAGCCGACGGTCAGCGGGCGGGAATTGACGGAATTGGTCACAATGAGCGGCCAGAGAAAGTTGTTCCAGTGGGTGCTGATGGAAACCAGCGCATAGGCCGCGTAGGTGGGTTTGGCCAACGGCACGTACACATGCCAGAGCACCTGCAGGGTGTTGGCCCCTTCCACAGCGGCGGCTTCCTCCAGTTCTTTCGGAACGCTCTTGAAGGTCTGGCGCAGAAGAAAAATGCCAAAGGCCGAGGCCATGTAGGGCAGGCTGATGGCAAGGGTGGAATCAAGCACGCCGATCTTGGACATGGTGGAGTAATTTTCCACCACCAGCACATCTGGCATGATCATGAGCTGCATGAGGATAAGCGCAAAGGCAATGCCCTTGCCCTTGAAGTTGTAGCGGGCAAAGGCGTAGGCCGCCAGAGTGCAGAGCACAAGCTGCATGCCTGTGGTCAGCGTAACCAGCATGATGGTGTTGACGAAATAGCGGGCAAAGGGCGCGGCCTTCCAGGCATTGGCAAAGTTTTCAAGCGTCAGCGGGGCAGTCAGGCTGAAACGGGTAGAAAACTCCGCCGGGTGAAAGGCTGTCCAGATGGCGTAAAAAAGCGGCAAAGCCCACAGAATGGCAAGCATCCAGGCGGCGGTGGTGTCCAGCACGCGCGAAAATCCACGGCTGTCGTACATATTGCGCTGTTCGTTCATCTATAATGCACCCTTTTTTCAATGATGCCAAACTGCACAAAGGCGGCAAAACCAAGAAAGCCCAGCAGAACCATGGTCAGCGTTGCGCCGTAGCCCGTATCCCAGAATTTGAAGCTGGTTTCGTAAATGTAATAGAGCAGCAGTGATGTAGCGTTGTTGGGGCCGCCCTGCGTAAGCACAAAGAGGTGATCCACCATGCGGAAAGCGTTGATGGTGGCGTTGATCAGCACAAAAAGTGTTGTGGGCATGAGCAGGGGAATGACCACGCGGCGGTAATAATAGGCGCGCGAAGCCCCTTCAAGCATGGCCGCTTCCCCAAGGCTGGGTGGGATTTGCTGCAATGCCGCGAGGTAAAAGATCATAAAAAATCCCGCATCCTTCCATACTGCAACGCTGATCACGCAGAACAGGGCGGTCTGCTCGCTGCCAAGCCAGTTAATGCCCGTGCTCGCGCCCAGAAAAAAGCGCAACTGCTCAAGCAGGCCGTAATCTGGCGTGTAAAAAAACAGCCAGATATTGGCCACGGCGATCATTGGCAGCACTGTGGGTACAAAGTAGCACAGCCGCAAAAATGCCTGCCCCTTCAGCCGCGCATTGACCAGAAAGGCCATGAGCATGGCCAGCGACATGGAGCAGGGGATGGTGCAGCAGGCAAAAATGATGTTGTTGCGCAGCGATTTGAGAAAAACCTCGTCGTCCAGCAGATAACGGTACTGCTCAAGCCCTACGAACTGGGCAGGCGCTCCACCCCGGCCATCCATAAAAAAGCTGTGGATAAACGTGCTCACCGCAGGATAGTGCGTAAACGTCACCACCAGGGCAAAGCCGGGGAGCAAAAGCAGCCATGCGTTGATTTGCCGCATGGTTTCGGGTTTGAACATAGGGCTGCTCTCTTGCGTCTGATTGAATCGAAAGAACTGCCAGAGGGGCAATCCCCCCTGGCAGCACAATGCTTGTTTACTTCTGGTAGCGGCGCAGAATGCGGTCAGCTTCGCGCTGGGCATCCTTGAGAGCGGCGTCAGGCTTTTTGGAGCCGTTAACAGAGGCCTGAATGGCATCGTCCAGAGCCTTGGTCACGCGCTGGTTTTCGTGGGTGGAGAGTTCGGGCACGGCGTGGGCCAGTTGGTCGCGGGCCACGGCGGCATAAGGAAAGCCCTTCACGTAGGTTTCCATGCGTTCGGTCTTCCAGGCATCGGGGCGCACGGCCACATAGCCGGTATCAATGCCCCACTGGGCGGCGCGTTCTGCAGTGGTCATCCACTGCACAAACTTGACGGCAGCCTTGCGTTCTTCGGGCGTAGAATTTTTGAAAATGTAGAAGTTGCCGCCGCCGGTGGGCGAGCCAAGGCGGGTATTGGCGGGCAGCATGCCCACGCCGAAGGGGAACTTGGCGTTGGTGCGCACGTTGGTGAGGTTGCCGGTGGTGGTCCACATGATGGCGGTTTTGCGCTCAAAGAAATCGCGGGGCGTGGTGGACCAGTCAATGGTGCCCTTGGGCGAAACTTCGTACTTGTAGGCAAGATCGGTGAGGAACTGGAGGGCTTCAATGTTCTTGGGGTTGTCGAAGAAGACCTTGTTGCCCGCATCGTTCATCAGTTCAACGCCGTTGGTAATGGCAAGGGCCTGAAGCATCCAGTAGGCATAGCCGGTGCTGGGAATGGCAACGCCCCACTGGGTGACCTTGCCGGATTCGTCCTTCTTGGTGAGCTTCTTGCCCATTTCGACCAGTTCCTGCCATGTGGCGGGGCCTTTTTCAGGGTCAAGGCCTGCTTCCTTGAACATCTCCTTGTTCCAGTACATCACGATGGTTGAGCGCTGAAAAGGAATGCCCCAGGTTTTGCCTTCGGTCTGGCTGTTGCGCATAAAGCCGGGAAAGTAATCCTTGGTGAAGGCCATGTTGTCCTTGCCGACAATTTCGTCGTAGGAAACGATGGCGTTTTCATCAATGAGAGTGAACATATCGGTAGAGAGCAGCACGGCCACATGCGGCGGCTCGCCCCCACGCTGGGCGGTAAGGGCCTTGGTGATAGTGTCGCGGTAATTGCCCGAATACACAGGCGTAATCTTGATATCGGGGTTTTCTTTCATGAATTCCTGGGTCATGCCCTCCACGATCTTGGTGATGGGCCCGCCCACGGATACGGGAAAGTAAAATGTAAGGTTGGTCTGAGCCGCCAGCGCGCTGCCAGCGCACAGGCAGATACAGAAAATTGCCAAAAACAACGAGCGAATACGTTTCATGGATTTCTCCTCAAAGGGGTTTGGGGGCTGTATCCGTACTATCGCCTGAATGTTACCGAAAAGGGGCAAATGTGTATCAAAATTAGATGATTATGACAGTCGCGCGACAAAAGACAGCAAAATCGGCGCGCAATGCCGCGTGAAGGTGCAAGCGTTCTATGCCGCGCCCATGCGCTTGCCCGATTCTGTCTCAAAAAAGTGCAGGGCATCGGCGGCAAAGTTCAGGCGCAGCTTTTGGCCGGGTTTAAAACCGGGGTTGCCCGCCATTTGCACAGCCACCTGCTGCTGGCCCAGGCTGCAAGCGAGCACGGAATCCGCACCAAGGTATTCCATGCTCAGCACTTCTGCCTCCCACGGGCCGTCAGGCGTTACCTGGATATGCTCGGGGCGGATGCCAAGCGTGCATTCGGCCGCAACAGCGCCTGGCACAGGGCAGCATTCATTGCCCTTGATGACCGCCTGCCCCTTGCACATGGCAACACTCAGGAGGTTCATGGGCGGCGTGCCGATAAAGCTGGCCGCAAAGGTAGTGGCGGGTTTGGAATACATGGCGACAGGGGCGTCGTTCTGCACGATATGCCCGTGCTGCATCAGAATGATGGTGTCGGCCATGCTCATGGCTTCTGTCTGGTCATGGGTAACGTAGACCATTGTCATGCCCAGGCGCTGTTGCAGGTCGCGGATTTCGCGCCGCATTTCGAGCCGGAGCTTGGCATCAAGGTTTGAGAGCGGTTCGTCCATGAGGCACACTGCCGCTTCGGCCACAAGCGCACGGCCAAGGGCCACGCGCTGTTGCTGACCGCCGGAAAGGGCGGAGGGCTTTCTTTCCAGCAGGCCGGAAAGGCCAAGCACGTCAACGGCGTTGTCCAGCCGCCTCATCTGGTCGGCCTCCGGCACTTTGCGCACCTTGAGGCCAAAGAGGATGTTTTCCCGAACTGTGAGGTGAGGAAAAAGCGCGTAAGACTGGAACACCATGGCCAGATGGCGCTCTGCCGGGGGCAGGTCGGTAACGTCGCGGTCGCCAATGTAGATGCGCCCGCCGGAAACGCTCTCAAGCCCGGCAATGAGCCGCAGTGTGGTAGATTTGCCGCAGCCGGAAGGCCCGAGCAACACAAGCAGGGAACCCTCATTGATCTCAAAGGATACGTTCTTTACAGCGTGGGTCGCACCCCACTGTTTACATACGTTTTCAAGACGTATTGCGGACAAGTTCAGCTCCTTTCGTGGATGGGCGCGCTTGTGGGCGTGGTCGGTCAGGCTCCAGAGGCGTAACACAAGGCCGTGCTGCCTGCATGGAGAAAATTTGATTTTAATTACCACTAATTGCGCCTTGTGGCAAGAACGATAGCTTCCGTATTCGTTACATTACAGGCAGCAGTGTTACAGTTTTGTGACAAAGGCTGACTTGACCGCAACATGCTGCCGTGATTAAAAATAGTTGAAAATGTCGAGGGGAGGTACTGGCATGTTTGTAGCACACATATCTGATCCGCATGTGGGCGCCGGGCGCAGCCTGGCATTCAACGTGTCTGACGGTGCGCTGCTGCTGGAAAAAACCGTGAGCCACATTGCGGCCTTGCCGCAACTGCCCGATTGCCTTGTGCTGAGCGGGGATATTTCGGTGAACGGCCAGCCCGGCGGCTATGTCATTGCGGCAGAGGCGCTGTCTGCGCTGCCCATGCCCGTGTATGTGCTACCCGGCAACCATGATAAGCGTGAAAATCTTGTGGCCGGGCTTGGGCAGTATTGCCCAGCGGATGCGGCGGTTACCCCCTACCTGTGCTATACGGTTGAGGATTTTCCTTTGCGGCTTGTGTTTTTTGACGGAACCCGTTCCGGCTCGCATTCCGGGCATTTTGACGCGCCCGTGGCGGCGTGGCTGGAAAAAACGCTGGCAGCCCAGCCAGGCAGGCCCACGCTGGTCTTTACCCACCATCCGCCCTTTATCACGGCCCTTGGCGTGATGGACGAGCCATATGAAAATGCCGGGAGTCTTGCCAGTATACTGGAGAAATTCCCCAATGTGAGGCTCTGCTGCGGGCATCTGCACAGGTACATGTTCACCATGTGGCACGGAGTGGCGGCCTTGACGGCTCCGCCGGTGTGCATGCACATAGTGCCGGATTTCTGCGCCACTGGCGGGGATGATTTTACAGATGAAGCCCCTGCATTTTTGCTCCACCATTTTGTTGATGGACGGGTGAACACGCACTACTGCCGCGTACCGGGGGAGTTTGCCGAGCGCGGGCCATTCAGCTTCTCCCACCCGCCGAAGTTGGGGTAGATGAAAGTAATCTCAGTTTTTATGCAATGAAAAAGGCCGCTTACGCGGCCTTTCATGTTTTACTTCAACTTTTAGTTTTCCAGCAAAATCAGCGTCTAGAACAGAAAATCAGTGGACAGAAAGTTGGACTTTCTGTTGCGTACGATGTCCGAAATCAGTTCTTTGTTGGGGGTGGAACCCTTGGCTGCCACCAGTGTGCGGATGGAGAAGGCGCGCAGCGCATCGCTGACAGAGAGCGTGCCTTCCGCAGAGTCCTTGCGGCCTGTGAAGGGGAAGGTATCCGGCCCGCGCTGGCACTGGCTGTTGATGTTGACGCGGCACACCTGATTGACCATGGGGTCAATGAGCGCGGCCACGGCATCGGGGTCTGTACCGAAAATGCTGGCCTGCTGGCCGAAGGGCGAGGCTATTACCGCCTCCGCGGCTTCCGACACGTCGTTGTACGAAACCACAGGCACCACAGGGGCAAACTGTTCTTCCGTGTGCAGGCGCATGTCTGCGGTGACGCCCGCAACCAGCGTGGGGTAATACAGGGTGCGGTCAAAGGTGCCGCCGCACGGGTTGGCAATGCGCGCGCCCTTGGCAACAGCTTCGTCCACCAGTTCACGCAGGTCGTCTATCTTGCCGGGTACGGGCAGCGGGGTGATTTTGACCCCCGGCTTCCAGGGCAGGCCCATGGGCAGGGCGGCAATGGCCTCGCTGAATTTTGCCAGAAATTCCTCGGTGCGCGAAGCGTGGACGTAAAAGATCTTCAGGGCCGTGCAGCGCTGGCCGTTGAAGCTCAGCGCCCCGGTCACGGCCTCGGATACGGTCAAATCCATGTCGGCGCAGGGCAGCACGATGGCAGCGTTTTTGGCGTCCAGCCCCAGCACGCAGCGCAGCCTGTGGGGCGAGGGATGGTGACGGCGCAGGGCATCGGCAGCGCGGCTTGAGCCGATAAAAGCCAGCACGCTGATGCGGCCAGATTCCAGCGCGGGAATGGCCACGCGCCTGTCGCCAAAGAGGATGTTCACCACCCCGGCGGGGAAGCAGTCGGCAAAGGCCTCAAGCAGGGGCGCATAAAGCAGCTTGCCGATGCGGGGCGTTTTGACGATGACCGGGTTGCCCATGATCAGGGCCGGAATAAGTGTGGTAAAGGTTTCGTTGAGCGGATAGTTGAACGGCCCCATGCACAGCACAGGCCCAAGCGGCGCGCGGCGGATCTGGGCGTAAATGCCGCTCTCGATCACAAATCGGGAGGAGGCGCGGTCAAGGTCTTTAAGGGCATCCACAGTGGCGCGGATGTAGTCGATGGTGCGGTCAAATTCCGCCCGGCAATCGTTGAGCGGCTTGCAGATTTCCCACACCATCAGGCGCACCACCTGATCGCGCACAGCCAGCATGCGGCGGGCAAATTCTTCCACACGGGCAATGCGGTCTTCCACGCGCATGGTGGGCCACGCTCCACGGCCATTGTCCCACGCCTTGCTCACGGCTTCCACTGCCGCCAGAGATTCCGCCTCGGTCAGTTCCGGGCAGGAGCCGATGACGCGCTGCTCGCCGTTCACATACAGGGGCGAATGCACGGTGTGCACGGGGCCATTCCACTCAAGCAAATGCCCGCCAACAAGGTAGCGGCGCTCATGGAGCGGTTCAAGAACGCAATCTTCGGGTATATTGTCCACATCCGGCGAAAAATCAGCGCCGGGCTGGATATTGGCTTCGGTCATGTGTGCCTCCTGAACTTTCAGCAGATGAAAGCAGTGAAAAAGTTGTTGTCGTGTGGAGGGTAAGAATCCGGGCGCTTCATGTCAATGAAGCCGACCCGCAACTTACTGGTACAGTTGAATATCTTTCCACACTTCATAGACAGCGCCGTGGGGATTCGATTCCACGGTGTTTGTCTGGTCAAAAATATAGGTGAGCCGCCGCTCTGCTTCGTATTGCGGCCACAGGGGCGCAACGCCGGGGCCGTTGGGATTGCCCGTTTTTACAAAGTTCAGCCACGCCCCGTGCATGGACTGCGTAAGCTCCTTGCGGCGTGATGCGGGAGTGAGCAGCCAGAAGGGGTGATCATTGGTGGCAAGCGCGGTGGAAATTTCCGTTGAATGCGCAGCGCCCAGCAAGAACAGCCCCGGCAGCAGGGGGGCGTAGTCAAAGCGGTACACATAGGTGCTGTTAAAGGCGCTCTGGGCATCGGCGCTTTTGACCATATCCACCACAAATGCCCGGTCGCCCGCGAGGGTAGTCAGCTTTTTCATGCCCTTTTCGCTGGCATACAGCTCCGAGACCGCGGGGATACTGGCAGCCGCGCCGTTATCACGCAGCATCTTTTCCACCTGCTGCCAGTCTTTGGGCAGCAGGCCCAGCAGGGCAAACAGCGTGCCTTCGTTGCGGTTGGTGCCAAGAATGACCTTAACATCGCGAGCATTGCCTTGGGCCATAGCCTCCCACGGGTGCATGGGCAGCAGGTCGTCCTTGACCGGGCCGGGCATGAAGATGCCGGGATGGCGGCGCGGGCCTTCCTTGAGCGTGAACGTAGCCGCCGCAAGCATGTCCTGCGCGGGCATATCCAGCAGTTTGGCCATGTCTGTACGCGGATTGATACCCAGCTTTTCAAAAAAGATGGTGTTGTTCATCTCGACCATGCGGCGGGATTCGGTATTTCCTGTGACGCCGCTCTCCGCGATGGCCTTCTGGAAAAGCCCCTTTGCGGCGGGCGATGCCAGCATGTTGTACACGCCCGTGCCGCCTGCGGATTCGCCCGCTATGGTCACGTTGTTCGGGTCGCCGCCAAATGCGGCTATGTTGTCGCGCACCCAGCGCAGGGCGGCAATCTGGTCTGAAACGCCGCAGTTGGATTCAAACCTCTTGTCGTACATGGAAAAATCATAAAAACCCAAGGGGCCGACGCGGTAGTTGAAATTGACAAATACCACGCCGTCTCTGGCAAAGGACGCGCCGTCGTACATGGGGTCGCTGCCTTCGCCCATGTGGTACGCGCCGCCGTATATCCATACGAATACAGGCAGCTTGGCTTTTTTGGCAGCGGTCAGCGGCGCCCATACGTTGAGGTACAGGCAGTCTTCGCTGGCAGGAACCCGCGAACGCTCAAGCCCGAACATGTTCATGTACTGGATAGGTTTGTTGCCAAAGGCCACGCACTTTCTAACGTCCTGCCAGGGCGTAGGCGGCTGGTTGCGTCGAAAGCGCAGTTCGCCCACTGGCGGTGCGGCATAAGGAATGCCAAGCCATGTTTTGACGCCAGCCGCCGCAAAACCTTGCACCTTGCCGTACTGTGTGGCTGCAAGGGTGTCGGCGGACGTTTCATGCCGGGATACTGGACGGGCACAGGCACACAAGAGCAACACCACCAGGATGAGGATGCGGTTTTTCATGAACGTTCCTGAAAAGGGACAATGGGACGCTTCACAGGGTCACTTGCCTGTACAGGAGCTTGCCTCGCACAGGCGCACTGCAACAGACCGCCCGCTGCAGAACGTTTTGCAAATGTGGCGTGTTGCGGACAAAAACGCAAGGAGCGTTTGCCTGTGCGTTTGAGCTAACTTGCATGCCGCCTCGTGCTGTTTCACCCGCAAAACAAAGGTTCCCGGTCTGCGCCGTGCAAGCGCAAACCGGGAACCAGAATGGCGGGGAGAGCAGCCTAGCCCTGCTTCATCTCCTGAATAAGGGCGGCGAGCTTTTTGGCCTGCTCGGTGAGGTCGGCAACGGCTGTGGAAGCCTGATTCATGGCCTCTGCCGTCAGGCGCGAAACCTCATTGACCTCAACAATGCTGCGGTTGATTTCTTCACTTGCTGCCGACTGTTCTTCACTGGCGGCGGCAATGGCGTTCACCTGATCTGCCGTGGCGGTCACAACTTCCACAATGCCTTGCAGGGCCGCGCCGGATTGCCCGGCCAGATCCGTAGCCACGCCGATGGAGCCCACAGCGTTTTCAACGCCCTTCATGCTTTTGGCGGTACTGTCCTGAATGGCCTGGATGGCCTTGGCCACATCGCTTGTGGAAACCATGGTCTTTTCCGCCAGCTTGCGCACTTCGTCCGCCACAACGGCAAACCCCCTGCCGGCATCGCCAGCACGGGCGGCCTCGATGGCCGCGTTCAGCGCCAGCAGATTGGTCTGGTCCGCAATGTCGGAAATGACGCCCATAATCTGGTTAATGGCCTGCGCGTGCTCGTTCAGGCGGTTCATGTCTTCCTTGAGTGAAAGCGAGTGGGTCTGCACTTCTGTGATGCTTTCCACGGCGTTTTGCACGATCTTTGCGCCAGCAAGAGCCTTGTCGCGGGTTTCAAGCGATGCGCCAGATGCCAGCCCGGCGTTTCTGGCAACGTCCTGAACTGTGGCGTTCATTTCATTCATGGCAGTGGCTGCGCCAGAAAGCATCTTGGAAGATTCTTCCGCGCCTTCATCAGATCGTTTGATCTGGTGCGAGAGATCAGATGAAGCGGAGGAGAGCGCCTCGGCAATGGATTCAAGCTGATGGGCGGCAGCGAGCATGCCTTCCCTCCGGGCAGATTCCGCACGCAGCTTGGCTTCTTCGGCTGCGGCCTGCGCTACTTTTGCGTGATCCAGAGCTTCAGCGGCCTGACGGGTTTTGTCTGCTGCTTCTTCAATGCGGCCATGCAGGTTTTCTATCATCATGCCCAGCGAACTATTGAGCCGCCGGATTTCGAGCGGACAGGATGCTGTGAGTGCGGGCAGGGCGGCCTCCTGACCTTGGGCGACCTTTTCCGCTTCGCCGGTGATTTGCCGCAAGGGCAGGCAGATAATGCGGGTAATCAGCCATGCAAAGCCAAGAATGATAGCAAGGATGCCCCCGCCAATAAGCAGCTCAAGGTTATCGTAATGGTCATTTCTCTCGGCAACCAGATTGGCAACACGGGTGCGTTCCGCCTCAACGCTGTCGATATACACGCCAGTGCCGATGATGACGTCAGTGCCTGGTATCATGCGTGTGTATGCCAGTTTGGGCTGTATGCCAGCCCCCGGCTTGTCAAAGCGGTAAGCCACAAACGCTCCGCCCTTTTTGGCGGCTTCAATCAACTCGCGTATAAAATAGACTCCGTCGCTATCCTTGAGATCAATAACGTTTTTGCCGTTCTGCGCCTTGTTGGTGGGCACATTTATACGGGTGCCGTCTGTTTTGTAGGTAAACAGGTACCCCTCGTCGTTGGGAAAGAAACGCTGATAATCTGTGTATTTTTCAATCAGCGCGTACTGCTCCTTGGGGTCAGAAACTCCCTTGAGCCTGTCGGCAAGATCTTGCGCGGCAACATCCACAACACTTTTCAGGCCGTATTCATATTTTGACTGCAATGCAGCCGAAAGCTGGGGAATGGTTACTTCCGTAAAAACCAGTGTGGACATGTGGGTGTTGGTGAAAAAAAGGGTTGCCATGCCTACGACAAACCCACAGCAAAGGGTAACAAGCCACATTCTCACATTCATCATTTACCTCGCAGGGGGGAATAATCATATTTTATGAAATGCGTTATCAGATGTCTTTTAAAAGGGCATAAATTCTGCCCAGCTAAGTCTGATTCTAAAAAAAATATCGGACAATGCCAATATTATGTTATGGCAATATGTCAAATTTGCAAAAAAATTTGCACATTGTGAGATCTTTGCAGAACTTTACGAGTTTTTTCACGTACAACCACCAGTTTTTATACGTGGTATCAAAACATAAACACTGTAGCTTTTTTTTGATGCATGACATCAATTTATTCTTGCCCATCGAAAAGGTTTGTAGCAAACTCAATTTCCCCCCTGCGCCAGAGGCCGAACGCAACCGCCAGTGTGGATCCGCCGGTTGGAGCGCAGAGGCTGTCTTTGACAGTCCCATGCTTCAACTCGTGGTGCGTTTTGGTCATGTCTTCAGACTATACCAAAAGGTCAGTCAACATTGCACCCTACGAGAGGGTCCATTCGCGTCCCTGTAGCCCAGTTTTGCGGGCTGGTCTTCAAGTGACGCATTTTCCCGAGGTTAACAGCTATGTGCAGAATTGGTTCCATCAAGAGCAAGACGCCTGTACCCCCCTCAATGGCGCTCAATCTAATGCTGCCGCAGCAGGAAGGGCATGACAACTCCGGTTTTGCTATGGTTATGCAAGACCTGGAGGGCGTGTTCAGCCACTACAAAGACAAACCCCTGCTTTCATTGGCCTGCACCCCCGAGGGCGTGCAACTGGTCAACGACTACATGGAAGAAAAGGGTTTTGTGCAGGTTGCCCAGTGGGTGCCTGAAGTGGACAAACGCCCCGGCCTCAAGATTGAGGCCATGCCCCGTTACGTCTTCCGCAACTATGACTACCCGGAGGAATACCGCTCCCGTAGTCAGGAAGATCGCGAAAACCTGCTGCTGGACACGCGCCTTGAGCTGCGGGACTTATTGGCCGAGAAAAAGAATGGCTTTGTCTATTCGTTCTGGCCCGATGTGCTGACCCTTAAAGAAATCGGTGATCCTGCCGACATAGCTGTATATTTTCGACTATGGAAAGACGATGGCCGCCTGACCGCGCGCAACATCGTGACCCAGTGCCGCCAGAACACCAACTACGCCATCGTGCGTTACGCGGCGCATCCCTTCTTTTTGCAGGGCTACACTGTGTGCGCCAACGGCGAAAACACGTTTTTCACCAAGAACAAAGAGTTCCAGAAGTCGCTGCACAGGGGCTATGTGGGTTTTGAATCCGACTCGCAGAACTTTCTGTACACCTTGCACTATGTCTTGCATGAGCTGCGTTGGCCCATCAAGTATTACAAGCACGTGATCACGCCCCTGCCTTTTGTGGAGGCGGAACAGCGCGCTGACCGCAAGGTACTGAATCTTATTCGCGAATCCCTTGCGCACCTGGAGATCAACGGCCCCAACACCATCATCGGCCTTCTGCCTGACGGCAAGATGATTACCTGCTGCGACTCCAAAAAGCTGCGGCCCGTTGTTGTGGGCGTAAACTCGGACATGGTGGCCATCGCCTCCGAGGTCTGCGGTCTGAACGCCATCATGCCCGACCGCGACATCTCCAACGACATCTATCCCAATGAACGGGAAATGGTGGTTATTGACAACGATCTGGCGGTGCAGCGATGGAATCAGTAAGAACTCAGGACGTAAGTGTTAACGACCTGCGCTGGAAGATAGAATACCGCCCCGATTTGTGTACCATGTGCGGCTCGTGCGTGGCGGCGTGTACTTTCAACGCCATTGAAGTGGGCATGATGCGCCGCAGCATCACGCTTTCGCGCAAGGCCTTTCCCGACCCGACGCAGGAGCATTCCGCGCGCCCGGTCATCATGCAAAAGGCCAGCATTCCCAACTCCTGCGTGGGTTGCGGTATGTGCGAAAAAATCTGCCCCAACGCGGCCATCAAACCCGTGCGTAACCAGGATACACGGTTTCCTGTGCTGGCGCGTCACCACGGCCCCGTCAAACGGGGCGGGCGCACCAACCTGAACCCGCCGCGCACGCTCGATTCCATCTTTGTGGGTCGCATCAGCCAGATGACCGACCCCGCGCTGGATTCCGAGCGTCACACCTTTGATATCCGCTCGCCCCTTGGCCGCGTCATGCTTGCCAAGGAACTGCCCCTGCGCGTTGACGGCGACAGCCTTGTGCTGACCGAGCGCACCCCTCCGGTGCACTGGATTTACCCCGCCATCTTCAGCGACATGAGCATCGGCGCGCTCTCCACCCGCGCGTGGGAAGCCATTGCCCTTGCCGCAGCCTATCTTAATGAACACTGCGGCATGCCCGTGCGCATGTGCTCGGGCGAGGGCGGCATGCCCATCAAGCTGCTGGAATCCGACCAGCTCAAGTACATGATCTTGCAGATCGCTTCCGGTCACTTTGGCTGGAACCGCATCATCAAGGCCATGCCCCGCATGAAGACCGACCCGGCGGGCGTGCTCATCAAGATTGGGCAGGGTGCAAAACCCGGCGACGGCGGCCTGCTGCCCGCAGCCAAGGTGGCTCCGCACATTCAGGCTATCCGTGGCGTACCCAAGGCGACCCTGCATTCGCCGCCGAACCATCAGGGCCTGTATTCCATTGAAGAATCCGTGCAGAAAATGCACCTTTCGCTCAATGCGGCCTTTGGCTTCCGCGTGCCGGTGGCCATCAAGTGCGCGGCATCGGCCACGTCTGTTTCCGTTTACAACAACCTGCTGCGCGATCCTTACAAGATCTGCGGCGGGTTCTTCATCGACGGCATTCAGGGCGGCACTGGCGCTGCCAACGAGGTTTCGCTGGAGCATACCGGGCATCCCATTGTTTCCAAGCTGCGCGACTGCTACATGGCTGCCGTTGCCCAGGGTCTTCAGGGGCAGATTCCCCTGTGGGCTGGCGGCGGCATAGGCCTGACCGGCAACGCGGCTGCGGATGCCTTCAAGATGATCTGCCTTGGCGCCAACGGCGTTATCATCGGCAAGATCCTCATTCAGTTGCTGGGTTGCGTCGGCAATGAGCATGGCCGCTGCAATGCCTGTAATACCGGCAAATGTCCCACGGGCATATGCACCCAGGATCCGCGTCTGGTCAAAAGGCTGGATGTGGACAGGGGCGCGCAGAACATTGTGGACTACATGCTGGCCTTTGACTCCGAACTGCGCAAGCTGCTGGCCCCTGTGGGCAACAGTTCGCTGCCGGTTGGGCGCTCCGACGCCCTGGTTACCACGGACAAGGCTGTGGCCGACAAGCTGGATATCCAGTACGCCTGTTAGACTTTGGCGAGGAGCAGAACATGCTGCGCGTTAGCACGGTAGACGAACACAAGCGCATGTCCACCCAGGATTTGCTGCTGGCCATTGAGGCGGCGGTAGAGAAGGGTGAGACTGACTTTTATATTGAGGCCTCGGGCCAGCACGATATCGGCGGCCCCCTGTGGAACAAGGAAGGAAAAAAGCTGACCTTCAAGGTCAGCAACCCCGGTCAGCGGGTAGGCTCCATGTGCCTGCCCAACACGGAGATTCTGGTTGAAGGCTCCGCCTCGGCGGACGTAGGCTGGTTGAACGCGGGCGGGCGCATTGTGGTGCGCGGCGATGCGGGCGACACTGCGGCCCATTGCGCGGCAGCCGGTACTGTTTATATTGGTGGCCGCGCGGGTACCCGCTCTGGCTCCCTCATGAAGCACGACCCCCTTTATGAAGCCCCGGAACTCTGGGTGCTCAAGAGCGTGGGCAGCTTCTCTTTTGAATTCATGGGCGGCGGCAAGGCCGTTGTGTGCGGCCATGACAGCCAGGACATTGCCTCAGTCATGGGCGAACGCTCCTGCGTCGGCATGGTTGGCGGTGCTGTCTACTTCCGTGGGCCTGTTGGACAGCTGCCCAAGGACGTGCGCCTCAACCCCCTGGACGATGAAGACATCGCCTGGCTTGACGCTGGTCTTGACGACTTTCTGATGGCCATTGATCAGCCCAGCCTGCGCAGCGAACTGTGCGACTGGAGCCAGTGGCAGAAGATCACGCCGCTGCCCTTTGAGGAGCGCGGTCAGAAGGAAGTTGTGAGCCTTGGGCAGTTCCGCAGCAAGGAATGGATACCCAGCGGTATTTTCAGCGACGTGGCCCCCGATGACTTTATGGTCAACGGGCTGGTGGCACGCGGCGATTACCGCCTGCGTGTGCCCATGTGGCAGAACGCCGAGTATGCCGCCCCTTGCGAATTCAACTGTCCGGCGTCCATTCCCACCCAGCGCAGACTTAATCTTCTGCGTGAAGGTAATGTGGAAGAAGCCTACCGCATGGTGCTGGATTACACGCCGTTCCCCGGTTCCGTCTGCGGCAGCGTGTGCCCCAACCCCTGCATGCAGAGCTGCACGCGCACTGATCTGGACAGCCCCGTGCAGATCGGCAAGCTCGGCTCCTGTTCTGCGGACATCACGGTCGATAAGCCCAAAACCCGCACCGGCAAGCACATTGGCGTGATCGGCGGCGGTGTTGGCGGCCTCACGGCTGCCTGGCAGCTTGCCCGCCTGGGCCACGACGTCACCGTGTACGAAGACGACTCCGTCATGGGCGGCAAGCTTGAGCAGGTGATTCCCCGTGCCCGTCTGAACCATGACCTGCTGCGCAAGGAACTCAAGCGCATTGAGGACATGGGCGTGACCTTTGTGAACAATTGCCCTGTTGACGCCAAAAAGTTCGAGGAACTGCGCAAAAAGCATTCAGCCCTGGTGGTCGCCACCGGCGGGCATGTGCCGCGCATCTTCCCCTGGCCCGGACACGAAAAGATCGTGGCTGGCATCGACTTTCTGAAAGCCATCAACAAGGGCGAAAAGCCCGCCGTGCCCGACAGCGTGATTGTTATCGGTTGCGGCAACGCGGGTATGGACGCCGCAGTGGGCGCATACGCCATGGGCGCCAAGCAGGTGACCTGCATCGACGTGCAGAAGCCCGCCGCCTTTGCTCACGAAATTGAGCATGTTGAAGGGCTGGGCGGCAAGCTTGTGTGGCCCGTGCAGACCAAGGAAGTCACTGATAACGGCATCATCACCCAGGAAGGGACGCTCATCCCGGGCAAGATGGTCATTATCACCATTGGCGAATCGCCCGACCTTTCATATCTGCCGGAAGGTCTGGAAAAGTTCCGCGAATGGATCGTGCCCAAGCCCGACCTCAGCGTCATGGATGGCGTTTTTGCGGTGGGCGACGTTATCAAGCCCGGCCTGCTGGTGCATGCCATTGGCACGGGCCGTGATGCCGCCTTTGCCGCGGATGCCTTTGTGCGCGGCGAAACCTACACGCCGGAAAAGAAAAAGCTCGTGCCTTCCACGCGTCTGCACACGGCCTATTTTGCCAAGTGCCATGACCGTGACCTGCCCACGCCGCAGGATGAATTCTCCCGCTGCGTGAGCTGCGGCACCTGCCGCGACTGCAAGATGTGCCTCAAATCCTGCCCGGAGAAGGCCATTGACCGTAAAGAAACCGCTGGCGGCGGATTTGAATACGTTTCTGATCCTGCCCGCTGTATCGGTTGCGGCATCTGCGCAGGCATCTGCCCTTGCGGCATCTGGACCATGTATCCCAACTGGGACATGAGCTAGACCTCTGGCGGGCTTTTTGCCTGCCCTGAATGAATGCAAAGCCCCCTTTCTCCCACAAAACGGGTAAGAAAGGGGGCTTTTTGCGCCATTAGCGCCGGACATCCTGCACTTTTGTTTAAAACAGAATTATTGCATACTGCCCATAGGCACGATTTCTTTGTTTCAGACCGCAATACAATTGTGTCCCTTTATACGCAATCGCAGTATGCGGTTTCACAGCCAGTCTTAGCAGGAGAAGTCCAATGGACGTTTTTGAAGCGCTGTTTACCCGCCGCAGCATACGTAAATTCACAGCCGAGCCTGTGAGCGATGAAGACTTGCAGCTCGTACTCAAGGCCGCCATGTGCGCGCCTAGCGCACACAACAAGCAACCCTGGCACTTTGTGGTTGTGCGCGACAAAGCTCTGCTTGCCTCCATTGCCGAGCGGCACCCCTATGCCAAAATGGCCGCTGAAGCGCCTGTGGTTATTGTGGTCTGCGCCAATCCAGATGAAGCCAAAGCTCCCGGCTACTGGCAGCAGGACTGCACTGCTGCGCTGGAGAACATGCTGATTGCCGCGCGTGGCCTGAACCTTGGCACGGTGTGGTGCGGTATGTACCCCTTTGAAGACCGCGTTGAACCTATCCGCGACCTGCTCAATGTTCCGGCCCAGATCAACATGCTCGGTCTTGTGGTCATGGGGCACCCTGCGCAGCCCTTTGCCGAGGCGGACAGATTCAACGAAAGCAAGGTTCACCTGAACGGCTGGTAAACAGCTTTACTCCGCAACATCGAGGCCTGGACTCATGGATTCACAACCTTTGCGCCCCGGCGCGGGCTGTGCGCCGCACATTGTTGTGGATGACGCGCAACCGGATGATATGGCGGCAGTGCAGGGCATTTACGCCTGGCATGTGCTGCACGGGCTGGCAACGTTTGAAGAACTGCCACCCAGTGTGGAAGAAATGGGGCGCCGCCGTCAGGCCGTGCTTGCTCTTGGTTTGCCCTATCTGGTGGCCCGGCAGGACAATACTGTTGTGGGCTATTGTTACGCCGGGCTGTACGGCACGCGGTCTGCTTTCAGATTCTGCCTGGAAGATTCCATCTATGTTGCCCAACAGGCAATGGGGCAAGGTCTTGGGCATGCGCTGCTGCAAACGCTCATTGCGCGGTGCGAGCGCGGCCCCTGGCGGCAGATGGTGGCTGTTATCGGCAACAGCGGCAACGCTGGTTCCATTGCCCTGCATGCGGCGCACGGCTTCAGGCACGCGGGTGTGCTCCAGTCCGCGGGCTACAAGCTCGGCCAGTGGGTTGATGTTGTGCTGATGCAGCGGGCACTGGGTCTCGGCGACACCACTGGTGTGATATCATAGCCCTAAGTGATCGTAACCTGTTGTCTAAGGGCGAAAGAGTAATTTTGAAGTGGGTAGTGATCTGGCGTACTGGTATAGCTACTGTGCATCACATTGCATGAATCGAGTCGGATGTTAATTACACTCTATTTTCAAGAGAAATATTTATGCCGATTAAAGAAATTACTATCACGCAATGGGCAGACCACCATGAATGTCGCGATCATTTGCCCATATTGATCCGTAGGCTAATACGCGAAACAACGCCATCGATTTTATCATTACGCTTTCCCGGTAACGAAGCTGTTGATTTAGCTGGCCTAGACGGCCAAGTGGAGTCTGAATCTTCAACTGCGATGGTGCCTCAAGGGCGCAGTATTTGGGAAATGGGGTGTAACCAAAATCCAAGTGAAAAGGCTGACAGCGATTACATTAAGCGAACTGCTGGAATTCCAGAGGTTGAACGAAAGGCAGCCAGCTTCATATTTGTGACCCCACGCCGCTGGAATAAAAAAGAAAACTGGCTTGAGGAGCGTCGCCGAGAAAAATCTTGGGCTAACGTGCACGCTTATGACGCAATCGACTTGGAAACATGGCTTGAAGAAGCCCCTGTGACTTCCAGGTGGTTGGGTGAGCTACTAGGGCTTGCTTGTCCAAGTTTGTTGACGCCTCAAGAGTGGTGGAATCGCTGGGCAACGGTGACTGATCCTCCTTTGGCAACCTCTTTAGTCACTATTAGACGTCATGATGAAAGGCAGACTCTACTTGAACGACTACGAAAAGAAGAGTCCGTAATTCCTGTTATGGCAGACGACAGGCAAGAAGCTGCGGCATTTGTTGTCGCAACGTTGCTTGAGTCGAATGCAGTGGATTTGATTGATCGAACCTTGGTCGCAACATCTGCCAGTGCCCGCATAACATCGAATCCAACACACTTGCTCATCATTGCAGACGTGCCCGCGGGTGTAGATCTGGACTTTGGGGATAGGCGAAAAATTACTGTTGTCAGGCCTTATCCAAAGGGTCGTTTTGAAGTTGATAATGCTTTGCACATTTCCCATGTTTCTACCGAAACCTTTCGGTCTGGCTTGGAATCTATGGGCTTCTCGCAAGATGAGGCTGCACGCAACGCTCTGCAAACAGGCCATTCTGTGCCGGTGCTTCGGCGGCTGTTGTCGCGTGATCCTGAAATCAGGCGGCCTGTTTGGGCGCGAAACCGTACTTCTGTCAAGCGTTTGCTCCCCTTTGCTCTAGCCGGGGCATGGGTGGAAGAGAGTTCCTTTGATGATAGCTCAATTCTTGAACTTTTGGGTGAGGTAGATGCCGAGACGCTAAAGCGGAACAGAGACGATCTGCTGGCGCTGGACGATGCCCCCATCGCAAAATATGGCCGTGTAACCAAGGTCGTTTCTCAGCTAGATGCTTTTTTTGCCGTGGGTCCATTTATTGAGCGCAATGACCTTGAGCGTTTTTTTCAATTGGTGCCAGAGCTACTAGGTGAGCGTGATCCGGCTCTAGACCTTCCGCAGGAGCAATGGTGGATGGCTCAAGTTCTTGGTAAATCCCCTAGTTGCTCTAAGGAATTATTCTCAGGTTTTGGTGATGCCTTATGTATCTTGGCTATGCATGGAGGAATCATTTGTGGTGACAGGCTGGGCGTCAATTGTGCGCATCACGTGGGGTTTATTGTCCGATCTTTAATGCACAATGCCAATGAAGATCGCTGGCTTACAATCCGTAGACATTTGCGAGCACTGGCTGAAGCATCACCTGAGGAGTTTCTTACGTGCCTGGAAGAAGAGCTGTTACAGCCAAACCCTCCTATCCGCGCAATTATGGGCACTACAAACGGCGGCATCAGTGGTGAATGCCTGCGTACAGACCTGCTTTGGGCGCTAGAAATGTTGGCATGGCATCCTGAGTATTTTTCTCGTGTTGCGCAGATTATTTTTGGACTCTGTCGTTTTGAAACTAAAGACAATTGGACGAACACCCCAAAATCAACCGCTCAGTCTTTGTTCCGTGTTTGGCTACCTGGTACAACACTAGGTATTGACGCAAGAATGGTGGTCCTGTGCGATCTTGCCGAACGATTCAGAAAACCTATTATCAATGTGTGCATTTCTCTGCTCCCGCAGTACATGGGACAGCTTGCAATAAAGAATCTGCGGCCAGAATGGCGAACCTTGAAAGTTGAAGTTCCAGTCCCAACACCTGGGGATGTGATGCTGGCTGCTACTGAGGCAAGTCGTCTCATTTTAGATCTTTGCCCGTTTGATAAGTCAGAATTGAAAGTTGTCTTGAAAGCAGCCACACGGCTGCACTCCAATGATTTGATCCGATTGGTAGAAGAAGTGCAGCGTTGGGCAATGAGTGCGGATGATGAGGAAAAGGCAGAGCTGAGAAGTGATGTGCGTCTCAATGGTGTTCAGCGTGTCTACCAAGACAAAAATGACGTAAGCCAGGCTATGGCATTTCTCCAGATAGAATCTGCACTTGAACCAGTTGAGTTGACTGCTCGACACCGATGGCTTTTTGACAGCCATTACATTGATTGGCGCGTATTTAATGAAGACGAAAACGAAGAGAAACCTCCTTTTAAAGAACGTGCCGCTTGCCTTCAACAACGGCGTCAAGATGCTATTGCTGAAATTGCACATTACCAAGGCAAAGAACAAGCCCTAAGGTTTGCTCTTGCTGTGACGTTCCCTGAGATCGCTGCTCAGGCTCTAGTACAACCTGATACATATCCTTCAAATATCGCTGAATGGATTAGTCTTGTTCTCGCTGAAGCGCCGAGTACTGCTGCGGACGCATTTTTGCGGCAAGTGCTTTTGACCTCCGCGTGGAATAACTTACCTGCTGTCGTCACAGTCTTAAATGAAAGACTTGTCCTTGATTCCTTTGACAAGCAGCAGCGTTTTGTAAAAGCCTTACCCGGTATCCCTTCTGGATGGCGAGTTGCAGAGACTATGGGTGAAGAACTTGCGGCTATCTATTGGAATACGGTATCACTTTCTATTTGGGACGACACACCAATTGATGAGGTCAGGTTTGGCATTAAAAAATTCTTAGAGGCAAAAAGGCCACGCTCAGCATTTGTAGCAGTACATGATTTGCCTGACCGCATATCGCCAGATTTGTGGGAACACATTTTACAAGGAATTGCGCAAGGGGATGAGCCTGAAGGTCTACTCCCATCTTCATATGCCCTTGACGAGATATTACAGTATATTGAAAAAGCTGGGTGTATTTCTGAGAATCAATTAATGCAGCTTGAAATTCCTTTTATCTCTGCGCTTTGTAGTGGAGGACAAAGTGGGTTTGGAAGGATACTCGCAGTACATCGTGAGCTGTCTCGCAATCCAGAATCTTTTGTACAACTGCTTACTTGGCTCTATCAACGTAAGGATGGGGCCAATGAGTTTGATGCGGACTCGGATGTAGAACAAAAAAAATTTTTGGCGGACATGGCTTTTTATGTGCTGGAAAGTTGGAACCTTATCCCAGGAAGTCATACGGATGGGGAGGTTGATCCAGATAAACTTGTTGCCTGGGTAGAGCAGACCCTACATAGCGCCGCTGAAGTAAGCCGAAAAGAAGTAGCCGAAGTTCACCTGGCGGAACTTTTTGGGCGCGTTGCTAGGCATCGCTCATGGGATCAATGGCTGCCCGTGTGTGTATTAGACCTTCTTAATAGACCAGAATATGGCGGGATCCTCCGACGGTTAGGACTAGGGGTTCATAATGCCAGAGGTACTACTAGCAGATATCCATTTGATGGCGGTGCTCAGGAGCGTGCTCTGGCAGGCGAGTATCGCAATCTGGCTGTAAAGTATGGCACCATTTATCCAAGAATTTCCGCGCAGCTTATTGTGATAGCTGAAAGTTATGAACACGATGCTCGCCGACACGATGAAGAAGCCGCCATTGATGAGCGATGGCATCCATAATGACATGGCTCGATGGCGCATATAGCCTATAATAAACAGAAAAAGCCTGTTGCGTCGCGGAATATTCCTGAACAGAACACATTCCGAATACAACAGGCTTTTTATCATACTTGCCAGGCAGGCATCCTTAGGTCAGGCTGCCAACCTTAATATTACACGCCCAGGGCGATCATGGCGTCAGCCACCTTGCGGAAGCCCGCAATGTTCGCGCCCATCACAAGGTTGCCCTTCTGCCCGAATTCTGCGGCAGTGGCGGCGGCGCGCTGGTGAATATCATACATGATGTGTTTGAGCTGGTTGTCCACCGCTTCAAACGTCCAGCGCTGCATGCTGGCATTCTGCGCCATTTCAAGCTGGCTGACAGACACACCGCCCGCGTTGGCTGCTTTGGCTGGGCCGTAGGCAATGCCGGAAGCAATAAAGGCATGCACTGCGTCAAGCGTAGAGGGCATGTTTGCACCTTCCGCCACGCAACCGCAGCCGTTGGCAAGCAGGGTTTCCGCGTCCGCGAGGTTCAGTTCGTTCTGCGTCGCGCAGGGAAAAGCCGCAAAGCAGGGCACGTTCCACACGGCATTGCGCCCTGCGGGATAGGCCGCCACAGGCGTGTACTTGGCGGAAGAAACCAGCTCCGCATAGCGGGTGAGGGGGCCGCGCTCGATTTCTTTCACCTGCTTGAGCACGTCCAGCCTGATGCCTTCAGGGTCATAGATCATGCCGCGCGAGTCGGAAACGGTCACGGGTTTTGCGCCCACCTGAATAAGCTTTTGGCAGCAGTGGATAGCCACGTTGCCCGCGCCGGAGACAGTGCAGACCTTGCCTTCAAGGCTCTGGCCGCGTGCATCAAGCATGGCCTGGGCAAAATACACAGCGCCGTAGCCTGTGGCTTCAGGCCGCGCCAGCGAGCCGCCAAAGAGCAGGTTTTTGCCGGTGAGTACGCCTTCGTAGCGCCGGGTCAGGCGTTTGTACTGCCCAAAAAGAAAGCTGATTTCCTGACTTCCCACGCCAATATCACCAGCAGGCACGTCAACGGTTGCGCCAATATGCGTCCAGAGTTCCGTCATGAATGCCTGACAGAACCGCATGATTTCCGTCTTGGATTTACCCTTGGGGTTGAAATCCGAGCCGCCCTTGGCCCCGCCGATGGCAAGGCCCGAGAGCGAGTTTTTGAAAATCTGCTCAAAGCCAAGAAATTTCAGCACGCCCTGATTCACGCTGGGGTGAAAGCGCAGGCCGCCCTTGAACGGGCCCAGAGCCGAGTTGTACTGAACCCGGTACCCCCGGTTAACCTGAACCTGTCCTGCATCGTCCATCCATTGCACGCGGAAGGAGACGCAGCGTTCCGGCTCCACAATCCGCTCAAGGATTTTCATTTTTGCGTATTCAGTTTGCTTGTCCAGGATGGGTTGCAGACTTTGCAACACCTCTTGCACTGCCTGCAAAAAAACAGGTTCATGGGGATAGGTTTCTTTAAGGTTATTTAACACTCGCTCAACATAAGGCATGTTGCTCTCCTGATAGGGGGGGTAAGGATTGCACGAAAAAACTTCCGCATAACATTGATTCAAGCAGGTTTTTTTTAGACAAGATGATGCAGTTTGACAAGAATTTAAAAAAATACCTAATCCGATATGAGGAATGTGACGCTTGCAACAAAAAGCCCCGGTCGGCTTAATGGGCTGACCGGGGCTGAACGGCTGGGGAAGCGGAAATTTCTGGATCAGCCAGCAAAAGGTTCTTGTGGAGCTTCAAGCGCAGAGTGTAACGCTTCGTCCAGTGTTGGGTGCGCAAACATGAAGGCACTGAGCGCAGAGCCGTGGTATTGCCCTATGAGCAGCAACTGCGCCGCTGTGACAAGGTGCGAAACCCCGTGCCCCAGAGCGGCAATGCCGACAATGCAGTCGTTCTGCCACACGATCTTGATAAAACCTGACGCATCGCCCCCGGCCTGGGCAATGGCATTGCCCATGAGTTGCGCCCTGGAAACAGCCACCGGCCCGCACAGTGCCAGGGCCTGCCTTGCGGTAAGGCCCACACGCATGATTTCCAGACTGCCGTAAACGCAGGAAGGCACCGGCCCGGAAGCGTAGGGGCCGCTTTGCGCGCCAATAATGCGCCGCGCCACATACGCGCCCTGATGCTCCGCAGCATGCGCCAGAAGAGTTTGCCCGTTGATGTCGCCAATGGCGTAAACATTGGGGGCAGCCATAAGATGCTCGTCAACAGTGATGAATCCGCGCGCCTGAAGCGTGCATCCGGCTTTTTCCGCTCCAAGAGTATCCGTATTGGGCGTTCTGCCTACCGCCACAAGGGCCTTGGCGGCGGTCAGTTCCCTGCCGTCCTCAAGCACGAGCACAGCCGCGCCCTCGCGCGTTGTGAGCGATGCCGCTTTAACGCCTGTGATGCCGGTTATGCCGGTTTTGCCAAGAAGCTTGGCCATTTCCTGACCAAGATCGGCATCTTCCGTTGGGGCAAGGTGGGGTGCGGCTTCTACAATGGTGACCTTGCTGCCCATTGCGTTGAAAAAGTCGGCCATTTCAAGGCCGATAGCCCCCGCGCCCACAACAATCAGGCTTTCCGGTATGGCAGGCACGCGCAGCATGTCCGTGCTGTCCAGAACGGCATCATGGTCGGGCGTCATGCCGGGGAATGCGGCGGAGCGGGAACCGCCAGCAAGGATGATGTGCTCTGTCCGCAGATTCTGCACGGTGCCGTCAGCGCCTGTCACCATAACCTCAGAGGGGCTTACACATGCTGCATGGCCTTCAATAAGCGTTACGCCAAGCTGTTCCAGCCCCTTGCTCAGGGTCTGGGATGATGCTTTGACAAAACGCTGGATGCGTTTTTGCAGAGCATCGTAATCCACTTCAATATTGCCTTTGGCAACGCGTTGGCGCTCAAGACCGCGCAACAATCCTTTTGGAGCGGTTGCGCCCAGCAGCAGCTTGGTGGGGATGCAGCCGCAGTTAAGGCATACGCCGCCCATATGGGTGCTTTCAACCAGCGCAACGGATTTTCCGCCACGGGCAAGTATGCCTGCGGCCTTGGCTCCGCCTGGCCCGCCGCCGATAATGACAACATCAAATGTATTCATGCGCTTCTCCGGATACTGGCAGTTGGGCATGTGGCACACGCATGTTTATCACGGCGTGCCAGTCTATGGCCCTACTGAAGGCTGCTGTTATTAGGGGAAGGCCGCAGGTCCCGCACTGGGTGCAGTAACGAACGGCTTGTGGCTGAGCATGGTACGGTGTCTTGAGCACATTGTCACCATGCGCGGTCTGGCGGTGGGGATAGCCTGCATATGCCGAGGATAGGGGAAGCGCAGCGCTTTTACCGGGACAGCAAAAAATAATTTTTATAATCACGCATTTAATTAAAATCGGGATGATTTAATTGCATGAAATAACAGCATATTAATATTTATCTGTGTAACGCTGCGAGTGGTTGGCTTTTTTACTGTAAAGCCTGTAGTTTTGCTCCATACAAAGCGGAGGTTGTCCTCCCCCAGATTATTCCAGTCACTCCGCAAACTGAAGGAGAATCATATGGAAACCAGTGCAAGGAACGTTTTTTCCGGCAAAGTTGTTGCCGTTAACTCCGGCGCAGTCAATGATGAAGTGGAATTGGCAGTTGAAGGCGGTATCAATATTGTTGCTTCCATTACCAAGGTGAGCACCAAGAATCTTGGCCTCAAGCCCGGCGCCAGCGCAATGGCCCTTATCAAGGCCAGCTTTGTGCTGCTGATGAATGATGCAGAAAACTACCTGCTCTCCACACGCAACCAGTTTGCCGGTACTGTGAGCAAGGTTACCCCCGGCGCGGTCAATGCCGAGGTTATTGTTGAACTGCCCGGCGGCGCTTCCATCGCCTCCATTGTGACCATGGGCAGCATCAAGAACCTTGGCCTGGAACCTGGCAAAAAGGTTACCGCCATTGTTAAGGCCTCGCAGGTTATTCTTGCTGTAGCCAAGTAGATCGATTCATCGAATTTAGGTTTGGGCCATTCTCACTGGCCTTGATCTGTAGCGGCTCTGCTGTTTGCAATAAACGGCAGAGCCGAATTTTTTGCTCTGACCTGCGCAATAACGTGCTGAAAGGTTATTATTTTTGAACGCCTGCCGCGTCTGACCCAAAAAAATATGACCTGACCATATAGCCTGCGGCCTCGCCTTCTGATATTTGAGGCGGCGCGGGTGGCTTGCACCGTGCCACGGCAAAGGGCAGGCCCCTGTAATACTCGTACTACTGGAATTTTATGAACAAAAAACTCGTGCGCGATTCCTTTGTGGTTGGGGCGGCGCTGTTCGCCATGTTTTTTGGCGCGGGAAACGTGGTGTTTCCCCCTTACATCGGCCTGACGGCAGGAACGCAGTGGTTCACGGGTTTTTTGTGCTATTACGCGGCAGATGTGGGCCTTGCCCTGCTGACCATATACGCCTTGCTGGCTTCTTCTTGTATTGACAGAAAGGAAGGGCTTTTCCACAGGCTTGGCGGAACCCCTGCAATGCTCATGATGCTGGCAATCATTCTGTGCATTGGGCCGTTGCTGGCCATCCCGCGCACCGGGGCCACTGCCTTTGCCATTTCTTTTGCGCCGCTTGGGTATTCGTCCAAGGGGTACAGCCTTGCCAAGGTGCTCTATTCAGTGGCTTTTTTTGGCATTTCGACCTTGCTGGCATACCGCGAATCCAACATGGTGGATGCCATTGCCCGCTACCTTTCGCCCATCAAGATCGGCGGTTTTTTCCTGATTGTGTGCGCCGCCGTTGTGTGGCCGCTGGGAGAAATCAATCCCAACGTGCGGGACGCGAGGGTCGCCTGGAACAGCATCCTCGCCGGATACCAGACGCTGGATGTCATGGCCTCGCTGGTGTTCGGGTATATTATTGTGAATGCGCTCAAGGGCAAGGGCTATACATCCGGCAGCCAGAAGGCGCTTTCTGTTGGCTTGTCGAGCCTTGTGGCAGGCGTGCTGCTGTTCATAATCTATGGCGGGTTGTGCTACCTTGGTGCGACCGGCTCCGGCTTGTACCCGGCCGATACGGAAAAGGGCGCGCTGGTATCCGGCCTTGTGGGCGGGCTTTTTGGCCGTGCCAGCAACGTGCTGCTGGCTGTGATCATGACTGTTTCGTGCATGGCAACAGCGGTGGGGCTGATCGGCACCACCGGTACCTTTATTTCGCAGTTCAGCAAAGGGCGATTCAGTTACCGGGCGGTGGCCGTCACCACTGGCCTGTTCAGCATGGTGATCTCCAACGTGGGGCTCGACAGCATCATTTCCCTTGCGGCCCCGGTGCTGATCTTTCTGTACCCCGGCACTCTCGCTGTTATCGTGCTTTCACTGTTTGACAAGTTCATCAAGAACGACAACATCTTTCGTTTTGCCACCGTTGGCGCTTTGCTGAGCAGCGGCCTGAGCGTGCTTGAAGATTTTGGGCTGCCCGTTGGGCTGACGGCCATGCTGCCTTTTGAATCTGTGGGGCTTGGCTGGATTTTACCCGCCCTGATTTTTGGCATTGCGGGATTTTTTGTACGGCAGGGCAGGGGCAAGGCTTAATTTCAGGCAGTCGGCGCTGGCAGGTATGCAGCCGCCTCACGGAGCCGGTATTTCAGGCGCTGCGGCGTCAATTTTGCCAAAGCATCTGTCGTCAATCATGATGTGCTGGGCTGTCAGCTCGTAAATCATGAAGCGCAGAAGTGCCGCGAGGTCTGCGCCGTTGCGTTGATACTGGGCCAGCAGAACGTTAGCCCTGTCCAGCAGGTGTTGATGTGCCTGTATGTGCGAAGGCGCATCCGGGTATCCAATCTGGTTCAGAATGTACTCCTCAAACTGAAAATGCTCCACCGTGTCCGCCAGCAGGCCTTCAACGGCGGTGCCAATTGTTTTTTTGTCAGCGCCGGAACTGTCCAGTTGCAGCAGGTTGTTGACTGTTGCAAAGAGGTTGCGGTGCTGCCGGTCAATTTCATCATGCCCGCATTCGTATGTGTCGCTCCACTGAAGGCGCAATGCGCTTGAAGGGCTGCAAATAAAATTGCTGATACTGCCGTCCAGATCCTCCACTATGACCTGATTGCGGCCGCCAATTTTGGCTCTGTACAGAGCCATATCTGCTCGTTGCATCCATTCTTCCACTGTGTCCGTTGCCCGACAGGCTGCCACGCCAATGCTAACAGTAACCCTTGAATTAAAAGAAAAATTGAATTTTTCAAGGTGATCGCGTATATGCTCCGCGAGGGTTACGGCATCAAAAAAAGTGGATGAGGGCAAAACCACAACAAATTCTTCCCCGCCCCAGCGCCCCGGCACGTCAGTTGCGCGTATGTCGGTGCGCAGCATCCTCCCAAAACCTCGTAGCACTTCATCGCCAGCAAGGTGCCCGAACTGGTCATTGATGCGCTTGAAGTTGTCCAGATCCAGCATCAACAAGGTAACCGGATGCCCATAGCGGTGCATGCGCGCCATTTCCTGCTGCAAAATTTCTTCAATGCGCACACGGTTCCAGCAGCCGGTCAGTCTGTCCAGCAGGGCAGCCTTGCGCAAGGCCGCATCCGAGCGCTCCTTTGCCATGAGCGCAAAGCCGGTTGACACCATGATCAAGGAAATAAAGGTGACAATATAGAGTGTTACCTGAACCGGAGAAGTCTGAAAAATGCTCATTATCTGATGGGGTGCAACAATGGCTACACAGAATTTCCACGCAAGTGTGATAATTGACAGCCCAATGCCAAAGAGCATCAGGTTGCGCCCACGCACAGAAAAATCAAACTTGTAGCTTAACAGCGCCTTTTGCACCAGGAATCCCTGAAGAGCCAACATGGCATTGACCAACAGCACGCGAAATATGACTGAGTCAAAGAAAACGAGCACGCCAACAGTAATAATAAGGGGTGGCCCCCAGAACAGAAATCTGTATTTCGGATGTACCCCAAGAAAAATATGAACAGCATAGTAAAAAATTGCATATGAAATAGAAAACAAGGCATTCGCACATACAATAGATAAAAAACCAGGGATAGTTTCGCGCAGTGCAAAGAGAATATAACTTGTGGCATGGATGCAGAGGGCCAAACCCCATTCGCGCAAACCATCGCCCGCATGGCGTTCAGAAGCCGCAAGTGCAGACACCGCAAGTGTAATACAACCGGCGACCAGCATCACGAACATTGTTGGAATATGAAATTCCACTTTAGCTCCAAATTTACCTGAAACAAACTGGAAATATATCTGGTGTGATTACTTATAGTGTGATAAAGTATCATCTTTCAAATTATATAATATTGCAAAGGACGGCAACAAGATTGCCCTGTTAAATGAATAATTATCAATAGCGTTTATTGTTTTACTATAACAGCGTCACGACCATTTGGGCAGCGTGTTGTTTACACGTATACAACAAGAGCGGAACCCCCATTTGGGAGTTCCGCTCTTGTTGTTTGGTGTTTTTATAATGCAGCTATGCGTCAGTCGAGTGTGAAAATGGACTTGAAGTCTACATTTTCCAGCCACTCTGGCTGGTTACGCTTGTCAAAAATCATGTCGCCAAGCACAAGAAAGTCCATCTCTGTACGCATAAAGCAGGTATAGGCATCCAGAGGAGTGCAGACAATGGGTTCGCCACGCACGTTAAAGCTGGTGTTAACGACCATGGGGCAGCCCTGCTCACGCCGGAACGTGTCTATCAGCCCCCAGTAACGGGGATTGGTGCTGCGCGAAACGCTCTGGATGCGGGCAGACCAGTCTACATGCGTGATGGCCGGGACCGTGGAGCGTTGCAGATACAGCCTGTCGTAGAGCGGCAGCTCGCGCACGTTTTCCGGCAGTTGCGTGCGATGCTTCTGCGCCACAGGGGCGCACACCAGCATGTAGGGCGACTTGGCGTCAAGATCAAACCATTCGGCGCAGTATTCTTCAAGCACAGAAGGCGCAAAGGGCCGGAACCCCTCGCGAAACTTGATCTTGAGGTTCAGCTTTTTTTGCATTTCAGGTCTTCTGGGGTCACCCAGAATCGACCTGTCGCCCAGGGCCCGGGGGCCGTATTCCATGCGGCCCTGAAACCAGCCAACCACAGCGCCGTCCGCCAGATGCTGGGCCACCGTGGAGTAGAGTCCTTCAAGGTTGGTGTATTCAGTATAGGGCGCGTCAAAACGGCGCGCGACCCGCAGAATGTCGTTGCGCGAAAACTCCGGCCCAAGATAGGAGCCTTGCATGGCATCAATACCGTTGGAGGAAGGGCGCTCGTTGCCGCCCCATATGTGCCAGGCAGCCTGCGCAGCGCCCAGCGCGCCGCCAGAGTCGCCGGAGGCGGGCTGAATCCACACATTCTTGAAAATGCCGCTGCGTATCAGCAGGCCATTGGCAACGCAGTTCAGGGCCACGCCGCCCGCCATGACCAGATTGTCGCAGCCGGTCAGCTCGCGGGCTGTGCGGGCCAGCTTGAGCACGATGTCTTCCGTTACCTGCTGGATAGCCAGCGCCAGGGCCATGTATTCCTGGCCGATTTCGCTCTCCGCATCGCGTGGGGGAATACCCAACAGCTTTTCCCACTTGTCGCGCTTGTACATGCGCAGGCCGGTGGCATAGTCAAAGTATTCCATGTTCAACAGCAGGGAGCCGTCTTCGCGAATGTCCACAAGGCTGTCGCAGATGGCTTTTTTGAGCCTTTCCACAAGCTCCATGTCGCCATCGCCGTAAGGCGCAAGCCCCATGAGCTTGTATTCGCCCGAATTGACCTTGAAGCCGCAGTAAGCGGTAAAAGCCGTGTAGAGCAGGCCCAGCGAGTGCGGGAACTGCTGTTCTTTGAGAATGCGGATGCTGGCGTTCTCGCCAAGGCCAATGGTTGTGGTTGCCCATTCGCCAACGCCGTCAATGGTCAGGATGGCGGCCCTGTCAAAGGGCGAGGGATAAAAGGCGCTGGCAGCGTGCGAAAGATGATGCTCCGGAAAAAGCATCTTGGGCGAGCCGGGGCCGAGCTTGGCTATGGCCTCGCGCAGCATGGAGCGCATGAAGAGCTTTTCCTTGATCCATACTGGAATGGCAGAAAGAAAACTGCGCAGGCCAGCCGGGGCAAAGCCGTTGTAGGTTTCAAGCAGGCGCTCGAACTTGAGGTAGGGCTTGTCGTAAAAAGCTACAGCCTCAAGATCGGCAATATTCAGCCCGCCCTCGCGCAGCACGTAGGCGGCAGCGTGGCTGGGAAATCCAGAATCGTGTTTGACGCGCGAAAAGCGCTCTTCGTGAGCGGCTGCCACAATTTTGCCGTCCACCAGCAGCACGGCTGCGGAGTCGTGATAATAGGCAGAAATGCCAAGAATGGCTCTGGGCATGAAGGCTCCCATGTGTCGTCGGCGCTGGGTGCGCCTGACCAGATGCTGTTAAAAAACAGAATAAATAAAAGGCGCTATGGCCGAGCCGCTGGTCATCACCACAAGTACGCCAAACAGCAGCAGAACGAGCACAAGGGGAAGCAGCCAGAATTTTTTGCGCTGCATAAAAAATTGCAGCAGGTCTTTAAGAAAATCCATTGATATCTCCTGAAGGAACAAATCCTAAAACGGATGTTCCAGATCTTTTGCTTCAAAGGTATGGTCGCGCGAAACAAAGGTGGAATCCATGCTTTTTTTCCAGCCTTTGCGGCGCATGGGGTCATGCCCGAAAAGGCGCATGACAAGAGCCAGCGGGGTCACAATAACAAAAAATATGACGCTCAGCAGCAGGCGCGACATGATGGAGCCAAGCAGCAGGGAAAGACCCAGCCAGAGCTTTGCCAAAGGCGAATACAGACGGGGCCAGATCATGCCCGCCAGCAGCAGCCCCAGAGCAAGGGGCAACAGGGTGAGCGACTTGGTAAACATGACGGCCAACAGACATATCAATGTCATGGCCATAGCGGTATCGGCGCATTCCTTGTTGCTCACGGCAGCAGGCAAAAAGCCGAAATGTAGTTTGCGGTGTTGCATCAGTTTCCTCTTGCAGCGGGGGATGATTGCAGGGCGTCGCGCACGTATGGCTCAAGAATGTCTGCGGCAACAGCGTTGCCAAAGGCATTCCAGTGCTTGTCGCAACTGAAATACAGGTCGGGGTATTTGACGCCGCGTGCAAGCATGGCAGGCATCAAGTCCACATAAGTCGCGCCTGTGCGGCCAGCCAGTTCGCGCAGCTTGCGGGCAAGGGGCGGCTCCTTGCCGTCATAGTGTTCAAAATCCTGATAGGCAGGAATGGTGAACAGAATAACCTTGCGGTTCCCCGCTTCGGCCACAAGCTGCTCGAGTGAATAGCGCATGATGTTCCATTCGTTCTCGGGCACAGAATAGTACATGGAGCCGCCCGAAGGATCATTGGTATTCTCGGGTGTCCAGCGAGGGACAAGCTTCATGTTTTCGATCTTGAAATCATTCAGGTAAATAGCAACCCGGTACAGACAGCTCCATTCCAGAAGGGTGAGCTTGAAGCTCTTTGCCAAGGCCTGAACTTTTGTAGGCTGGGGCAGCTTTTTAACCGGGTAAAAAAGCTTGTAATCAGGATAATCGCCAACCAGATATGGGCGGTAATCGTCCGTGTCCTGTGTGTAGTAGAAATCCAGGCTGTTATCTTCAAAATCATTGCGGGGCAGAATGCCCAGCAGAACGACATCGTGCCTGAACTGTTTAACCATATGCTTGTATTGAAGCCATTCCTGAATGGTGCCAAAGCCGCCGGACGTGCCAAAATTGAGCACTTCCTTGCCGGTCGAAGCCTCAAGCAGGTTGGAGAGCCTGTCTTCTGACCTGTTGCCCCAACCTTCAATAAAAGAATCGCCCAGAATAACAACGCGCGGCTGGTCTGCATCCTTGGTGCGCTCCTTGTCGCGCATGCCAAAGGCATTGGAAGCGTACTGGGCCGTAAAGCAGGGCTTTTTGTGCAAATATGTGGATGAAGGGTGGTGCCATACGCCAAAATGCTCGTCGCTGAACGTCCAGAACTTGCTGTTAACGTTCACCAGGCTGTAAGACGGCATCTGAATGTTTGTGTTTATATACTTGATGTAGAAATAGGATGCCACCTCAAGCATGGCTATCAGCATAAACAGAAAAATCAGGAATCTTTTTAGCATAAAGGAGTGGTTGAAAGAAAGTTTCGGGGTTCAGGCGTGTGGGGCTTCCTCACCGAAGGCGGTACCTGAACAAAAAGGCCAAAGCGCGAGCATAATCAAGTAGACCATATATGCCTGCTTTGACAACTTTTCAAGCACGGTTTTGCGGGGGCAGAAACTCTATATCCCCGTAAGGCGCGGCCTGCGGCACCTCACTATGTAATCAGAATTGAAAATAACCGCACAACAATCCGTTTTTGCAGGATTTTGTGCGGTTATTCAATTTTATGCAGATGCGAACAGATGAAGTTTTTGTCCGCCTATCTGATTTCACGTGTGGTGTGAAAGGTTATCTGCGGCCATTCTTCAATAATCCGCGAGAGCCGCCACTCGCTACTGGAAAGGATGGCAAGGCAGTCGTCGCCGTCGTAGGCGAGGTTTGACTGCTGGTCGGATTTAAAGGACTCCAGCGCCGCCCGGTCACTGGAGGTTATCCAGCGCGCGGCAGAAATGGGGCAGGGCTCGTACAGGGCGATAACGCCGTATTCGGCCTTGAGTCGGGCAATGATAACGTCAAACTGCAGCACGCCAACCGCGCCAAGAATGTGCGAGCTGTCTGTGATCGGGCGAAAAACCTGAATGGCCCCTTCTTCCGCAAGCTGTTTCAGGCCTTTGGCAAGCTGCTTGGAGCGCAGGGGGGCTGCCAGCTGCACGCGGCGAAAATGCTCGGGCGAGAAATTGGGAATACCCGTAAACTTGAGCACTTCTGAAGTTGTGAGCGTGTCGCCGATTTTCAGCGTGCCGTGGTTATGCAAACCGATAATGTCGCCGGGCCAGGCATCTTCAACGCCTTCACGGTCTTGCGCCATAAAGGTGATTGCCCGCGAAAGCTGCACCTCTTTGCCGATGCGGTGGTGCTTGACCTTCATGCCGCGCTCGAACCTGCCGGAACATATGCGCATAAAGGCAATTCTGTCACGGTGGGCGGGGTCCATGTTTGCCTGAATCTTGAAAACAACGCCGGAAAAATCTTCTTCAAGCGGATTGACCACGCGCTCGCCCGTGGCGCATTCCGCCACGCGGGGGATTGGGCCGGGGGCAAGACGTACAAGAGTGTCGAGCAGTTCCTGAACGCCGAAATTGTTGACCGCGCTGCCAAAAAACACCGGCGTCTGCTTGCCCTTGAGGTACAGTTCCTTGTCAAAAGGAAAGCCCGCGCCTTCCAGCAGGTCAATCTCGGTGCGCAGTTGCTCGGCGGCGTCTTCACCAATCAGTTCGGCAAGTTGCGGATCGTTCAGTCCGTTGATGACCAGAGCTTCCTTGGGGCGGGAGGTCTTTTTGCCGTCCTCCGCAAAAAAACGGATGGCCTGCCGCTCGATGTCGTACACGCCCTGAAAGCTCTTGCCCATGCCAATGGGCCAGGTCATGGGCGCGGCCTGAATGCCCAGGGTCTGCTCAATATCGCTCAAGAGGTCAAAGGCATCGCGGCCTTCGCGGTCAAGCTTGTTGATAAAGGTCAAAATGGGCGTGTCGCGCATGCGGCACACTTCCATGAGCTTGCGGGTCTGCGTTTCAACACCCTTGACCGAGTCAATGACCATGAGGGCGGAGTCCACAGCCGTGAGCACGCGGTAGGTATCTTCCGAAAAGTCCTGGTGACCGGGCGTATCAAGCAGATTGATGATATGATCGGCGTAGGTGAACTTCATCACCGAGGATGAAACGGAAATGCCGCGCTCGCGTTCAACTTCCATCCAGTCAGAAGTGGCATGGCGCTGGGCCTTTTTGGCCTTGACCGCGCCCGCCATCTGGATGGCTCCGCCGAACAGCAGCAGCTTTTCCGTGAGGGTTGTCTTGCCTGCGTCAGGGTGGGAAATAATGCCGAAAGTGCGGCGTCTGAGCGCTTCGCGACTCATGGCCGATGATATGTTTGTTTGCATAAATCTGCCTGGAATTCAGAGGTCAGGAGTGTGCCGGTGGGTCAGAATCCGGCTGCATAGCGGCACAAAGGCCTGCCGCATTAAGCGATGGCTGGCTGCGCGGACCCGGCAAAAAAGCAGCACGGCGAATGCCGTGCGTTTGCGCTGCGCTGCAACCATCAGCATCCACACCGTGAGGACAAAATCTCACGAAACACAGCGTGGGCCGTGCATTTGCCAAAACGACAATTTAACCACTTACTTTAAGGCAGTCAAACAGTTTGCATGGGGTGACTGCTTGAATTGTAGATGCCCGGCAGCAGCATGGGCCGCAGGTTCCGCAGGTTGCAAACTGTGAAGGATGTTGCGCACAAGCCCATATGCTGGATTTTCTGGTATGTTTTTTTTATGGGTGTTCAGTCCACACGCAACATGGCAACAAGGTCGCGCAGCCTGTCCCTGATACTCATAAAGGCTTTGACCACATCCGGGTCAAACTGGCTGCCAGTGCCTTTGATGATTTCACGGCAGGCCTCGTCAAAGCTCTTGGCCTGGCGGTAGGGGCGTGATTGCAGCATGGCAGAAAGACTGTCTGCCACGGTGATGATGCGTGCGCCCAGGGGAATATGCCCGCCTTTAAGCCCCTGCGGGTAACCGTTGCCGTCAAAACGTTCGTGGTGGGCGCGCACCATATCCACAATGCCGCAATCCCGAAGGCAGGCTATGGGAGCAAGAATGTCGGCCCCCATGTCTGGATGCTTGCGGATTGCCAGCCATTCCTTGGGAGTAAGAGCGGATGTTTTGGCCAGAATGTCGTCAGGAACACCAATTTTGCCAAGATCATGCAGGTGACCAGCCACATGGATTATATCGGCAGCCTGGTGCCCCAGGCCCATAGCAAGGGCCAAAGCCTGCGAAATGATGGCAACTTCTTCTGAATGGGCGAGGGTATAGGTATCCTTGGCGTCTATGGCCTTGCCGAGTGATTCAGCAAGCTAGTGGATGATTTCTGTCACCGCAGAGCTGCAAGGAACGAGTTTTTCGCGGCGGGTGGCGCTTTCGGCAAGGTTAAGGCGAGAATGACACAACATTACGTATCCTTATGGTCGGCGAAACGCGCGGCTCACGTTCAGACGTGCAGGCAGGATTGAAAACACTCTTAAGATGAGGTCTCGAATTAGCAGGTTTGAAATTTAATTTCAATGTCAAATTAGCCACATCCGTAAAAATTTGCAAGGTAGATAATACACATAATAATCAGAAAATGGTATTCAATAACAGCATGTTATAAATATATGGCAACTCATAACCTGCGAAGCTGATTTCGTAACAAAGCCTGATCGCCACGCAAAACAGGGCCACCCCAATGGAGCAGCCCTGTTGTTTGTACATTGTGCGCCCGGGTCTAGCGGGAGCGAGACTTATTCTTCAATCCAGCTTCTGGCCCGCTCCACAGCGCGGTGCCACTGGTGCAGCAGTTCCTGCCGACGGTCTTCGGGCATGTTGGGCTCAAAGCGGCGGTCAAGTTTCCACTGGGCGCAGAGCTGTTCTTCGCTTTCCCAGAAGCCCACAGCAAGACCGGCAAGGTAGGCCGCGCCAAGGGCGGTTGTTTCCGTAACCATGGGGCGCTCAACAACCACGCCTGTGAGGTTGGCCTGGCACTGCATGAGCATGTTGTTACGGCTTGCGCCGCCGTCCACGCGCAGGGTGGTCAGGGGAACGCCCGCGTCTTTCTGCATGGCCTCCATGATGTCGAGGGTTTGCAGAGCAATGGATTCAATCGCCGCCCTGGCAATGTGCCCGCGGTTGGTGCCGCGCGTGATGCCCACCATGGTGCCTCGGGCGTACTGATCCCAGTAAGGAGCGCCCATGCCCACAAAGGCGGGCACAAGGTACACGCCGCCGTTGTCCGGCACGGTGATGGCAAGGCTTTCCATTTCAGAAGAATCGCGGATAAAGCCAAGGCCGTCGCGCAGCCACTGCACCACTGCGCCGCCCACAAAAACGCTGCCCTCAAGGGCGTAATAACGGCCCTTGGGCGTTTCCCACGCCACGGTGGTCAGCATGTTGTTTTTGCTTTCGCGGGCCTTGGTGCCGGTGTTGAGCAGCAGGAAGCAGCCCGTGCCATAGGTGTTTTTGGCCATGCCTTCGGTCATGCAGGCATTGCCGTAGGTAGCGGCCTGCTGGTCGCCAGCCACGCCCGCAATGGGCACAGCCTGACCGAAAAATTCGGGATGGGTCTGAGCCATAACACTGGAGGAGGGAGCCACTTCGGGCAGCATGGCGCGCGGCACGCCGATGATTTCAAGCAGTTCATCATCCCACTGGCCAGTGTGGATGTTGAAGAGCAGGGTGCGGCTGGCGTTGGAAGGGTCGGTCACATGCGCGCCGCGCTTGCTGAAGTTCCAGATAAGCCAGGTATCAATGGTGCCGAAAAGCAGTTCGCCCGCTTCGGCCTTGGCGCGAGCGCCGGGCACGTTGTCGAGTATCCAGCGCACCTTGGTGCCGGAAAAATAGGCATCAAGCACAAGGCCGGTTTTCTGACGAATAACCTCAGCCTTGCCCGCAGCGCGCAACTGGTCGCAAAAGCCGGCCGTGCGGCGGTCTTGCCACACAATGGCATTGTATACGGGTGCGCCGGTGGCCTTGTCCCACACAACAGTGGTTTCGCGCTGGTTGGTGATGCCCACGGCAGCCAGTTCGTTGCTCTGCACGTTGGCGTGTTTCAGGCATTCCTTGGCAACATGCGACTGCGTGTCAAAGATTTCATTGGGGTTATGTTCAACCCAGCCGGGCTGGGGGAATATCTGGGTAAATTCCCGTTGGGCAACCTGTACGATGTTGGCATCGCGGTCAAAAAGAATGGCGCGCGAGCTGGTTGTGCCCTGGTCAAGAGACAGAATGTATTTATGAGCCATATAATCCTCCGAAAGCATTGTTGATGTTTGTTGCCGCAGCGCGCAGAAGTCTGAAAACCTGTACGCTGGGCAGCACGGAGTTGCTCAAAACGGTCTAGAGCAGGCCTATGGCCTTGCACACAACATAGGCAAGCACAGCGCCGACCATGGGAGCGCACACCGGAATCCAGGCATAGGCCCAGTCAGAAGAACCCTTGCCGGCAATGGGCAGCACCGCATGCGCAATGCGGGGGCCAAGGTCGCGGGCGGGGTTGATGGCGTAACCGGTGGGGCCGCCAAGGCTGAGGCCCAGAGCCCACACAAGGATGCCCACCATGTAGGGGCCGTAACCAGAAGGCAGGGTGCCATTGTTGGTGTGGAAAATGGCAAAGATGCCAAAAAGCAGCATGAACGTGCCGATAACTTCGCACAGGAAGTTCTGACCGTAGCTGCGGATGGCAGGGGCGGTGCTGAAAACAGCCAGTTTGAGGCCGGGATCTTCAGTGGGGGCCCAGTGGGGCAGGTAGGCAAGCCAGACAATGGCAGCTCCGGTGAAGCCGCCAGCAATCTGCGCAAGCATGGTTACGAAAGCCTGACTCGCGCCGTAGACGCCAAGCATGGTTTTGGCCAGGGTCACGGCCGGATTGAGGTCAGCCTGGGGCGCGCCCAGAGCCACCGAGGTAAATACGCCGAGCATAACGGCAAAACCCCAGCCCGCGGTAATAACAATCCAGCCGCCGCCGTTGCCCTTGGAGTCTTTAAGCAAAACGCAGGCAACAACGCCAGCGCCAAAGGTAATCAGCATCATCGTTCCAAAAAATTCACCAAGAAGGTTGGTCATGGGCAGATCCTTCACAAGTAGTTGATATGGTTGCAAACCTTGCGGTTTGCCATCTCCTGTTCCAATAGCTTGCTGGTAAAATGGGGGGACTGCTTGGCGCAATGTTCCTTTCTGCTTGGATGCCGAAGGCTCTTTGGTATTTAGGTGTCGTTTTACAAAACGTGCGTGTCTGATGCAGATTGAGCCAAAGCATCACAATTGGTTATATGTTTGTAAGGAATACTAATCCTATATTTGATATATAATGGGATGAAAAAAAGATTGCAAGTACATTACAATTGTTACAAACAGTAAAAATTATCATTCTTAAATATTAGTTCATTCGGGTCGTTTGTAGCATAAAATTGTCAGCAAACCAAAAAGGCCGCCCGAAGGCGGCCATGTATAATGGGAATAAAAGGCGCATCAGCCGTTAGTTTTCATGTCGCGTATAAGGCCTTGCAGTGCAGCCGCCTGCTGGGAGAGGGCACTCACTGCCTTGCTTGCGTGATCCATAGCCTGCGCTGTTTCGGCAGAAATGGTTGCGACTTGCTCGACCGATCTGTTGATTTCTTCGCTGGTTGCCGACTGCTGCTCGCTTGCAGCGGCAATTGCCTGGATTTGATCGTTAACATGCTCTACATACTCAAGTATTTGCCGCAATGCATCGCCAGAACGGGCAGAGAGCGTGGTTGCTTTTTCAATGGCTGCGCCCACGTCTTCCACATTATCAATATTTTTTCTCGTGCCTTGCTGAATGCCGCTGATGGCATCCCCAACTTCACGGGTGGCTGTCATGGTTTTTTCTGCAAGTTTGCGCACTTCATCAGCCACCACGGCAAAGCCCCGGCCTGCATCGCCAGCACGGGCAGCCTCAATGGCGGCGTTGAGCGCAAGCAGGTTTGTCTGGTCGGCAATATCCGCAATGACGTTCATGATCTGCCCAATGGCTTCGGCCTGTTTGCCCAATGCCCCCATATCCTGCTTGATTGCCAATGATTTTGCATGAATGGACTTAATGTTCTCAACCGCAGTGCTCACAATCTGCACGCCTTCAATGGTCTGTTTTTGAGCGTTGCCAGAAACCCCTGCTGCGAGTTGGGCATTTTTGGCGACCTCAAGCACTGTCGCATTCATTTCTTCCATGGCGGTGGCAGTTTCGTGCACACGGTTTGACTGTTCATCCGCTCCACGGCTGGATTGGGTTATCTGCGTAGAAAGCTGCTCCGCAGCGCCAGAGATTACTTCAACTACTTCTTCAAGTTGCTGGGCTGCCTGCAACATGCCTTCCGCCTTGGCCCTTTCAGCCATCAGCTTTGATTGCTGGGCTTCGGCAGTTGCCTTGCGGGCTGTTTCGGCTTGCAGTTCTGCCTCAGCCTGCCGCGTTGAGGCCTGGGTGAAGCTTTCGCTCAGTTTGTCGCGCATCTCGCGCATGGCGGCAAACAGGCCGCAGTTTTTACGGCTGCCGTGCAGGCTCATATCCACTTCAAGGTCGCCGTGGGCAATTTTGCGCGCCACTTCTGCTACATCGGCAGGTTCCGCTCCCAGTTGCGCCATGAATGAGCGGATTGTAAAAAATGCCCCAAGCGAGCCAGTAATAATTGAAATTCCGGTCAGAACCCATTGCAGGATCAGGCTTGCGGCAAGCTCGTCCTTTAACGTGTCCAGGTTATGGCTTGCCACGCCGGTCTGTTCTTCAATAAATGGTTCCAGAGCAATTGTGAGGGCTTCTGTGGAATTATCGAAATCTTCCATGAGTTCGTTGCCAGCTTCTATGCCCTGGTTGATGTAAGTATCAGCCATCTTGCGGCCCAGCGCGTACATGGCGTCGAACGACTTGACCAGTGCGGCAAGCCTCTCCTGTGATTTTTTGTTGTTCTCAAGAGCGAATTTGTTTTCGAATTTTTTTGCATGCTCATGAAAGGTATCTGCGGCTTCCTGCGCCTCTTTGTACCCATCAGGGCTGTGCGTTGCGGAAACGTCAGACAGGAATTGCTGCACCTGCACGGTTTGCAGCTTCATATCCGCAGCCAGCATGGCCAGCGGCATGCTTTCATCGGCCGTCGTGTCGGCTAGGAGGTCGGCCTGGCTCAGGTTATGGCGCATAATCAAGGCGCTGAGCAGTATCAGAAAAAAAATGGAACCAAAGCCCAGCCAAAGCCGGGTTGCTACTTTTAACTGCATGGTGCGCCTCCCCCAAAAGCATGAGGTTGAATGGCCCGCAGCAAGTGCGGACAAAAGTATTACACAGTTATAAACTAATGAAATTGATATGTTAAACGTGGAAATAATTCTCGCAGTTGCCATGAACCACGGAGTATGTGATGCCCTGCAAAGCTGCCTGGAATGCAGATGGGAGCATTCCAAGCATTTTGGTTATAAACAGCCTAATGCGCCTTGCGGACTGTGTCCATACACTGAGGCGTGAAAATATTGCTTATCGATTTCAGAAACTGCGGGATGCGCGTGCGCAAAGATTGCTGCACCAACGCAAAAAGGCCGCCCGGTGATGGACGGCCTTTCGCAAGGAAAGACTGCACTCAGGAGCTTCAGCCCTGATTTTTCATGTCGCGGATAAGCCCTTGCAGCACCTGCGCCTGCTGCGCAAGACCATCAACGGCATGCGCGGCATTTTCCATTGTCTGAGCCGTTTCGGCAGAGATGGTTGCAACCTGCTCAACAGACTTGTTGATCTCCTCACTGGCGGCAGATTGCTGTTCGCTTGCAGCGGCAATGGCCTGTACCTGATCATTCACCAGATGAACAAGCTCAAGAATCTGCTTAAGCGAATCGCCGGAGCGAATGGAAAGCTTGGTCGCCTCCTCAATGGCGCTGGCGCTCTGTTCCACATTCAGAATATTTTTTCGCGTCCCGGCCTGAATATCGCCAATGGCCCGACCCACCTCCTGAGTGGCAGACATGGTTTTTTCCGCCAGTTTGCGCACTTCATCAGCAACAACGGCAAAGCCGCGCCCGGCATCGCCTGCCCGGGCGGCTTCTATGGCGGCGTTGAGCGCAAGCAGGTTGGTCTGGTCGGCAATGTCGGCAATAACGCCCATCACCTGGCCGATGCTTTCGGCCTGTTTGCCCAGCACGTCCATATCCTGCCGGATGGCAAGGGATTGCGTGTGCACCGACTCAATGCCCTTGACCGCATCGTTGACAATCTGCGCCTTCCAGCGCCTGTTGCCGGGTCTGGTCTGCAATGCCGGCGGCCTGTTGCGCATTTTGGGCAACTTCGCGCACGGTGGCATTCATTTGCTCCATGGCCGTGGCTGTTTCGCGCACACGGCCTGACTGATCGTCAGCTCCGCTGCGGGATTGGTCTATCTTGACCGCAAGATCCTGCGAAGCGCTGGAGACAATTTCGACCACATTTTCCAGTTGGCGGGCAGCGTGGAGCATCCCTTCGCTTTTGGCGTTCTCTGCAAGAGCTTGCGCTTTTTGTGCTTCCGCAAGGGCTTTTCTGGCTTCTTCGCGGTCATGCTCGGCTTCGGCCTGTGCAGTGGAAGAAGCCTTGCGGTAGTTTGCCAGATTGTCTGCCGTGCTGTTCAGCGCCAGAGCCAGAGTGCTCAGGCTGGCAAAACTTCCGGCAGCGAGGCGTTCATCTGACTGCTGGGCGCCAAGGGTAGAGGCAAAAGACACACACTGGCGCATGGCGCGCAGATCCCTGTTGGTCAGGAAATATCCTGCGCAATACACCAGGCAAATGGCAAAAATAAATTCGATCCACATCAGGGTGCGCCGCGATGCGATGTCATCATTCATTTCGGCCATGGCTGTTTCAGCAAGGGCGGTAATATTTGCGTCAAATTTTTCAAAATGTTCGCGAAATGCCACGGCATAGGGCGTGGCTTCCTTTTCATAGGTTTTGTAGGTGAGGTAGCGCTGGTCCGCAGGGATATCCTTTAAGGGAGCTACAAGGCTCTGCCCGTTGTTCATGAATGCAATGGCCGCCTCATGAGCTTTATCCGTCAAAGCTTTGGAGTCTGCGGGCAGCTTGAGGGAGGAGAGTGTGGCAAAGTGTTTTTTTACGGCGGCAATGGCTGTGTCTATTTGCTTGAGGTCTTTGTCAATATTGCTGCCAAGCATGATGTTTCTTGTTAAGCGACTAAAATAATTTATATTTTTTGTTACTTCCAGGGCAATAATTCTGCCTGCGATGGCGGTATCGCGGGTGTGGGCATATTTGATCTCAATATTGTTAATTGCCTGCAACGAAAAACAAAATAGCCCGGCCATGGCAATGGCCCCAACAGAAATAGTGAGGATAAATTTTCCGCGTAACGTATGCAGTATCTGGCTGATCAAAACAGTTCCTCCATTGGCAATAGTAATAACAAATATGAGCGATTTACAGCGCAATATTGCTAACAAGTCGCATCGGCAGAAACTGTTTTCTGTTTATCAAAGCCGCGTCATGCGTTGGTATCAATAGTAGTGATGCTGCAATTTCATTTTCGGAATTTATGTTACATTGTTTATGTTTCATAAATATAAATATTTTTTTCACATGCTGACAATCGTGCGAAAAACAAATGTCTAAAAATACAGTATTCGATAATATTTGCTTTGGAAATAGTGCCATAATTTTTGTAGTGATGTTAATGATATTCTCCTGACTTTACAGTGTGCTATTATTAAAATTGAGCTATCTAGTTTACGAATTGATTGCTACTGCCTTAGTAGTGTGCATAGGTCTTCTGCACTAATAACTGTTCATAATAACATAATTCATACTTTTACAGTATTTTGAAGAGATGATGAAGCTCAATAATATTTTTATTCCATCTGTATTTTTAATATATATCCGGTATAAACATGAAAAAATTTTATCCGATAAGTGGATACCCTTGGAACGGTCTCAATTGATTGGCATGTACCCTGTTTCAAGACATTTTTTATAGTTCTTTTTCAGCATAAATATAATGAGTTATCACACTGTTTGTATCCTGAAAAATTACCTCAATTTCCTTATTATTGATTGAATCAGCAGGAGGTATGGTTTGTTACCAATATTTTGACAGGAAACAAAAATGTACTGGAACAGATGTTGCTAATAATTTCAGGCAGGCAAAAAAATAAAATCTGGCAGTCAGTGAGATGGTAATGAACAAACATAGACTTATAAGTATTTTTCGATTTGATACGATCAGGGGGCGTATTCGCGCCTATACTATTGCTATTGTCTGCATTCCAATTACCATTGCGGCGCTTTTTTTTATTTTCTTTCAGCAAGAACGACTTATTGAAAATGAAAAAAAACAGCTTGCTGAAATTTTGGGTCAAAATAAAAATACAATTAAAGCCTATGTAGATGTGTGCTTTCAGGATGTGTTATTTTTGACAAAGGTTATTAAGGCACACAGATCAGATATGGAGAGTGCTGCAAAAGAATTTAGCGATTACGATGAAAGCCATACAGGCATTTCTGCCGCTGTATTTGTCAATGCACAGGGCATTTCAGAAATTGACTCTATGGGCAAACCTGGTTTGTACGGTGGCGACAGGTATTATTTTAAACAGGCAATGATGGGCCTCAGTGCAATTACTACAGGAATCAAAGGGCGGGTTTCCGGCAAGCCTGTGTGCATGTTTTCAATGCCAGTGACTAATCAGGCTGGGGAATTTGATGGAGTCGTATTTTTATCCATTCTCGTGGGCGAGCTGGACGCATGGCTGCACGGATCTTTTGTGCCGGACAAGCAGGGGCTGATACTGTGCGATGCGCAAGGAAACATACTTGCACCCCACAGGGCAGTTGCAAGCAATGCAGATGATGCTGCAAGGCAAATACCCTTGCAGCTTATGCAGCTTGGCGAAGCTGGTCAGATATTCGTGAACGATCAGGGCGTGCGCATGCTCGGCGCTTCAGTTGCCGTTGGGCATGGTGGTTGGCGGCTGGTGTATTTTCGGTCAGTAGACGAAATTCTGGCAGGATACCGGTGGCTTACTATTTTTGTCGGCCTTGGATCGCTCTGCGCAGTATTGTTTATGATGCCACTGATGCTGCGCTTTTGCCGCAGTATTGAAGCTCCGCTTGAGGAGCTTACGGCCTATGCGCTCGAGCTGCGTAAAAACAATTACGAGGCAACAGGGCAATTGTGTGACCAGAAGAATATGCCCAGCGAACTCAGGATTCTGTTTGATGCGTTTACAGTAATGAGTTTCAGGGTCGCCAGGCAGATCAAAAAGGCCGAGGCTGTGAGCCTGAAAGACGCTCTCACAGGCCTGCACAATCGCCGTTTTTTGCAGGCTATGGGGGCGGAATTTCTTAAAAAAACGCATTCAGCAGGCCAGCAGTGCGCTTGTCTGATGCTTGATATCGACCACTTTAAAAGTATCAACGACACTTTTGGGCACAATGTCGGCGATATGGTGTTGCAGCACACCGCGCGGATAATCAATGCCAGCGTGCGCAGTGCAGACCTCCTTGTGCGCTACGGAGGCGAGGAGTTTGTGGTTCTTGTTGCCTGTAAGGATGCCCGGCAAGGTGAAGAGCTTGCCCATCGCATACGACACGCAGTAGCAGCACACCCCTTGCTGAGTGACGGCAACGAGCTTTCGGTAACAATAAGCATCGGGGTGGCTGTATGCGCAGATATGGCGAATATGGCGGAATCACCCGAATCCGCAGAGGCGGCACTGGCCGTCATGCTGATCCGGGCAGATAAAGCCCTGTATGCCGCCAAGGAAGCTGGGCGTGATGCCGTGGTGGTTGCAGCCTGAGGCGGCAACCGCAGATATGCGTTGTGGAACGCTACGCGAATCGGGCCAGCCCTTTTGTTAATCAGCCATACTGCGCTTTTTGCAGATTAAGCGTCGGATGGCTGGCAGGTTTTGCCGCTGATTTTTTGAATAAGCTTGTTGAGCGCCCCCGCCTGTAATGCGAGCTGTTCCACCGCAGCTAGAGACCGTTCCATTCCGCTGGTTGTTTGATCTGCCACGCCGCTGACTTCATTCAACACATGGTGGATTTCTTCGCTTGTTGCTGACTGTTCTTCAACAGCGGTCGCAATGGAGCGCACCTGATCAGTGGTTAACCCCGCCAGTTCCAGAATTTCATGCAATGCTATGCCGGATTGATCCGCCAGTTGCGTTGCTTCTTGCACGGCTAGAGCGGCATCTCCCATACCTTCAGCAGCCTTGCCAGCGCCAGATTGAATGGCGGTTATGGCAGAGCTGACCTCCGCAGTAGCTCTCATGGTTTTTTCTGCAAGCTTTCTGACCTCATCAGCAACCACAGCAAATCCGCGGCCAGCCTCACCAGCACGAGCTGCTTCAATAGCGGCGTTTAAAGCCAGAAGGTTGGTCTGATCGGCAATATCGGTGATGACATCCATGATCTGCCCGATGTCGGCGACCTGATCGCCCAGGCCGCTGATATCTTTTTTCAAAATATCTGTTTGTCCCTTCACGCGGCTAATTGCAGCAACCGACTGTTGTACTGTAGCAGCGCCTTTCTTGGCCTGCTGCATGGTTTTATCTGCCTGCTGGCTTGCACCGGAGGCATTTTGGGCAATCTCCACAGCTTTGGCGTTCATCTGGCTGATGGCCACAGCGGCCTCAGCCGTACGGACATGCAATGTGTTCATGCCCTTGCTCGTTTGCTCCACAACCGTTGAAAGCTCCGCTGCTGCCGTTGAAACCTGCCCGGCAATGGATCCGGCCTGTTCAGCAGTTTCGTAAATAAGCCTGTTTGAGGTGATCAGTTTTTCCTCCTGTTCCCGGAGTTCTGTAAGGACTGTAAACTGGACAAAACAACCAATAAAAGTTGCTGCCGGATCATATATGGGGGTGGCATCAAGTTTTATGAAAAATGCTTTGCCTTTTGTATCGCGCCCTTCAAGTGTGCGGCCAGGGGTTGACTGTTTATCTTTGAGCGCGGCGAGGATTACGTCTGATACTTCTGGATTGTAGCGAAAAAAACTTGTTACATGAGCTTCAAAGTACGTATCGGCCTTTTGGTCCATAGCCAGAAAATCGCACAAAAGCTGATTCAGATATGTGATGCGGCCCTCCTGATTAACCACCAGACAGGGGGTGGCAATGCCGCCGAGTATTCCCTGTACAAATCCAAGTTTCTCCTTGAGTGCAGTAACCATCGCTTCAAGGTCATTTTTCAGTTGATTAAGTTCGGCTGTGCTGCCGTCAGCCCCAAGAATAGCGTGGAGGTTGCCCGCCGCAACTGCGTTGCTATACGCCACCATGCCTCTGATGGTGCGCGTGACGCCGCGCCCCACCAGATATGACAGCAGCGAGGCCAGTACCAGCGCAAGCCCCGTTGCCAGGAGCATTGTTGCGCGTTTTGTTTTATAATCACCGATACGCACAGCCAGTAATACATCCAGTTCAGCGGCGCACGCTTCCCAGTAGCGAAAGGCTGCATCAAGTGCCTTTTCACCTGTGACCATAAATTCACTCTGAGATATTGCTGCTCCAGACGAAATGCTGTTGAGCATGGTAATAAAAGGTTCTGTGGCCGCCTTGTAGCTTTCAAGCGCCGTTTTAAGCTTGGGCGCAAGCGAAGGGCTGACTCCATAGAAATTGGGGTCTTCGTTCAGGGCCGTCTGGGTATCAGCCAGAATACGGGAATAGTCTGACTCCTGGAGCATTGCAGCCAGCGTGTGGAACTCGCGCCGTTCGGTTTCTCCAAGTTTGGACTCGAGCAGGGCCGTGTTGCCAAAATCAAGGATTGACGCGATTCTGCGCTGGGTCTGGGGCAGCGTGAGCAGGGTCATATCCATTGTGTAGTAACTGTCCAAATCAGGATCAAGAATCAGGTTCGAGGTGTCGCCGCAGTGAGTAATCATGCCAGAAATATCTTCCAGCAACTGTGCAAGCCCCTCTTTGAACGCGGCGGCATCATTCTGCCTGCTTTTCAGCTTTTCCCACCGGGCTGCAACATCACCCGGAAAAAGGTGGGAGCGACCACGAATTTTCAGGCCATCAGCGGTGAATTGCAGGTCTGATCCATGAAGCCTGTTTGCCGCCCCAAGTTCGACAAATGCCTGATCAACCTTGCGCTGGCCGTCTGGCTGTGTTGCTTTTGGCAGATACTCCAGCAGTTTTTCCAGTGGGCGTTGGAAAGAGTTGCCCTGGGTTTCCAGACTGCTGAAAGAGATTTGTGAGTTGATGTTGGATACAGAAATGTAAAGCAAAACGCCCAGCGGCAATACAAAGGCTATTCCAATAGACGTCAACTTTCCGGAAAGTTTGATGTTTCGTAAAGCCATGATAACGGTGCTCCAGAGTAAAGTAACCACACCATTCTGCCTGTGGATAAGCACTGGCAGAATGGTTGGGCATCAGGTGCAAAAAACGCGGAACAGAAAGAATCGTACATTGAGCACGATCTTATCTTGTTGCACAGCATTTTTTGAACTGTTCTTTAATCTGCCCTGAAAGGGGGGAGGAGCAGAGAACGACTTTTTGGGGCAGACACTCTGGCGCACTGTAACACTTATAATTATGCACACCGCCGCATCTGGTCCAATAAAGTTCACCCAACTCCGGGGGGAGGAGCTCTGGAATGGCAAATCGCATATAAACTTGCTGTATTCTTTTATCCCAAGTTGTATATGTTCTGCAAGTAGTAGTGTTCTGGCGTATTTTTGATCAAATGTAGTAGCATGAAGTGTTGCGCGGTAAGATCATGTTTTTGAATGTTTTTTCAAAAAATTATATATTTATTGGCAACAGGTTATGATGCGATTGGTATTGTTATGACGTAATGACTGCGTGTGTTTATGAAAAACGCATACTGGCTGCAAACAGCCTGTGTAGCCTGGTCTTGTGCTCAGTTCAACATAGTCAATTTTGCGGAAAATACCTTTCATTGCTTTGCGCGCATGCTGCGACACAAGCGCCATGCAGACACATGAGCGCAAAGTATTGCCCAGATAGCCCACGTGGTCTTCAAGACGTTGAGGGCTGTTGCCGCAGGCCGTGAGGCTGCGCGCAGCAGATCCCGAATGGCAGCCAGAACACCTCTGTAGCAAGCGCCTACCGGCGGTTTATCACCAATGGTTTTAAGGCTGCACAGCGGGATGTGTACGCAACAAGAAAATCCGGCAATCAGCCGACAGTACTAAGGGTACTGAACGCAAATGATTGTGCTATAAAACTAGGGTGTCTTTAGTAGATAGCAAGTACACTCTCTATTTTTATAGAAATTGCCCTGAAAAGATGGCTGTTCAAATGGTGGAGATGCGCCAACAGAGTTGTCCTTGTTGGCGGCAAAGAGAGCGCCACGCTACTGGGAGCAAAGTCCCAAAGGGTTATTTCTCTCTTGCCTTCTTCTCAAAATAATCTTTCAACGCCGCGGCATTGTTCATCTCTGTAGCTTTTGCGGCGTAGAGCAGTATCACGGTCGGATTCTGGCGAAGGATGGTTTGCAGTTGCGCAACAGCAGCCGGGGCGGCATCAAGCTCGGCGAAATAGCGCTCCTTGAATTCTGGCCATTTGGCTTCATCGTGGGCAAACCACTTGCGCAGGTTGTCTGATGGGGCGATATCTTTAAGCCACACATCCCACAGGGCTGCGCTTTTGGAAATCCCCCGGGGCCACAGCCTGTCCACAAGAACCCGTATTCCTGTTGGCTCGGCATCGTGTGCATATAGGCGGCGCAAAATAATATTCATGGCATTAACTCTGTCTGGGTGTGGCGACATTGCTAAGATTGAGCAGCGTGAGGGACAATGCAAGTCAAAATAGCCAGTGACTTACTAGGTAGATTCCTTCGCCCGCAAGCGGATGGATGGAAGGAGGTTTGAGCAAGGCGGCCCGCATTGGGAGTATAGTTGGGAGATTATAGCGGTGTGCCGTGGATTTGCGCCGCGTAACGCCCAGTTCAAAGGAAAAATCCTGTAATGATTATATAAGTTGACAGGCTCGCCGGTTCCGCGTAGATACACCTCTCACGTCGGGATGTAGCGCAGCCTGGGAGCGCACTTGAATGGGGTTCAAGGGGTCGAAGGTTCAAATCCTTTCATCCCGACCAGAGATTTAAAGGGAATTCATGGAAACATGGATTCCCTTTTCTCGTTTCTAACGGCTGTTTTTCCGCTTCCTACCGACAAAAAGCCAGATTCCCCTGCCTGTAAGTTTAAAAAATCTGTCTTTTTTTACCTCACCACGCATAATTTGTGCCAAAAACAGTTGTCTGACTGTTGTCGTCAAGAAAAAAAAGGAATATGCAGAAAACAAACCTGTTTTTTTGGCAAAACCAAGGAGGGTCATCATGTTTAAGCGTCTCATGCTTGCATTGGTTCTGTCCCTGGCACTCGCTGCTCCTGCGGCGGCGGAAAACACCGGCGTTTATGGCGGCTTGAAATTTATTGATTCCATTCAAAGCACTGGCCCGTTCTCTCTGAGCGGGGATGTGAAGGGTTTTGGCGTTGGCCAGTATTCGCAAAACACCGTTGGGGGCGGTATTTTTGTGGGGTACGACTTTTATCCGCATTTTCAGGTGCCCATGCGCACAGAACTGGAATATGCGATACGAAGCAATATGACCAAAACCTGGGATCAGCAGATTAATGGCAGCACGGCATCGTTTAAGGGCGAGTGGGGCGTGCAAACGCTGTTTGCCAACGCATATTGGGACTTCCACAACTCCACGGCCTTTACTCCCTACCTAGGCGGCGGCCTTGGCATGGGATTCATCAAGACCAAGTACACTGCGGACGTTGACGGCGATGGGGATTCCGGCAGCCTGACGCAGTATGATACCGTTTTTGCATGGAATCTCGGCGCAGGCTGTTCCTACGCCTTTACGGAAAACATCTCGGCAGATCTGGCCTACCGCTTTGTGGGGCTGGGCTATACCGACATCAGCAAGCGTGTTGACGACAACAAGGTTTCCATCGGCAATACTCCGTATGCCAATGAATTCAGCCTTGGCCTGCGCTTTACGTTCTAGGCATAGGGAACGACAAACTGTCAGCTTATATCAGTGGGCCGGGGATTTCTCCGGCCCTTTTTTTGTGAGCGTTCTTGTCGCATTGATGTAAGCGCATCTGGCGAGTGTATTGAAATGATTCAAGGGGGATAAGGATTTAGATTCTGCCGATTGCTATCCATATTGTATGCAAGTGAAAGAAAAAAATATATTATTTAAATAAATATCGCAGCACATTAAACTTAAACATAAACTCTGACCTCTTGACCATATTCTTTAGCGCATATTAGATTCGTTAGTAGATTTCATATCTAACAAGACAAATAGAACCGGAAATTGAGGAGGAGATATGGGAGAAGAATTTTCATGTGACCACTCAGGTAATGTGGTTTATTGCTCTGGGGCCCTCAATATTTTCAATTCTAAATTTGTGCTTGCCGAGATTTATAAACTAATTCGCATATGCAAATATCAAGATATAACTCTTGATTTCAGCAAGTTAACTCGTGCGAGTGCAGATGGAATTATCCCCGTCTGCATAGATATAGAAAAATGGAGAAAGCAACTCGAAATTGAGATTGACGTTGTATTGCCAAGAAGTTTGACACTAAATAGACTTTTTTTTAATACCAATTGGGCACATCTTCTCGATAGCAAGTTTGAAGAGTCAAATTTTTCTGGATATTCACAACACCCAACAGTAAGAGTTACAAATGATGACGACCTATCCACTGTGATGAAAGAAATTTTAGAATGTATTATGATGGCAACAAGGATAGAGTCTTACGAGTCTTTTGCTGTTGTTGAGTGGAGTATCAACGAAATAATAGAAAATATTTTACGCCATTCAGAATCACCCTTTGGGGGATTAGTCCACATGAGTAAATTTGAAAAGACTCGACAAATTGTTGAGGTAGTAATAGCGGATGGTGGGATAGGAATTCCGCAAAGCTTACGAGTAAAAGATGAATACAAAGCCCTCTCTGATGCTGCTCTTATCTATAAAGCCACACAAGAAGGAGTAACAAATGGAAAGGGGCAAGGAAATGGGCTTTTTGGTGCCATCTCTGCGAGTAAATTGAGCGGAGGATACTGTAAAATAATTTCAAGCTACGGCTCCCTCATGGCTTTTTGTGACAAGCGAGGCTTAATAAACTCCACATCAACAACAATTCCATTTAATGGAAGTCTGGTATGCATGGCACTTAATTATTCAAATCCAAAAATTCTTGAAAATGCACTGAAATTTACTGATGGGATACACAAACCTGTGAGTGCATTTTTTGATACAAGATACAGTTCAGACAGCCATTGTATTAACATTAATAACGAAGTTTCATCCTGCAGCACTCGCAATTCTGGTGAAAAAATCAGAAATAAAATTGATAATCTTATTAGGGTCGGTGAAGCTAAATTTATTACACTAGAATTTGATGGGAAACAAACAATAACTAGTAGTTTTGCTGATGAATTATTTGGAAAGCTTATCCAAATAATTGGAATTGAATCTTTTTACAAAAAAATAAAAATAGTAAATTTATCAACGACAAGTCAATTTATTATGGAGCGAGCACTAGCAATACGAATAAAGCAAAAAGATCAATTAGAAGGCGTACAAACTAAGATGATGGAGATAGTCGATGAATTGGCGCACTGATTGGGCATTTCTTGTTCCTATTACAATCGTTATTATTATATCTTACAACATTCAAATTGATTCTGAAAAAATGAAAATTGCGATCCTTGGGATAGTAAGTGCTGTTATTACAGTAACGTCTTCTGTGTATGGCATAGTTTTGAGCAATAGACTGTCAAAATATAGAGAATTAAACTTAAAACAGTTTGAAATGAAAGCAAAAAGCTACGCATTCTTCTTTGAACTAATGACAAAATTCATTATTGACATAAAGAAACCAACTCGGAAAATTGACCAACGAGAACTAGATTTTTTAAAATTTAAAAGTGACATAATTGCTTGGGGAAATGAAAGTGTTATTAAGGAAATAAAAAAAATTGAAGATGAAGCAAGTATTGAAGAAACGAATCCTGCACAAAGATTCAATGATATAATTTTAGCTCTACGAAAAGATCTTGGGCATAGCGACTCTTCAGGGTTTAAACCTTTTCACCTTTTCATAACAGACACAAAAAAATGTGAATAACTCCATCCACAGACACAAAATCTTCCGCCCCCCCACAAACGAGAAAAGGGAACTCATGTTTCCATGAATTCCCTTTAAATCTCTGGTCGGGATGAAAGGATTTGAACCTTCGACCCCTTGAACCCCATTCAAGTGCGCTCCCAGGCTGCGCTACATCCCGACGCGAAAAGAGTAACTACGCGGAACAGCCCGGTCTGTCAACATTTTTGCAACATTATTTTGCATTTTTTAAGACTAATCCCACAAGCGGCGGAAGATACAGGGTGATATCCCCCTCATACCGACCCGGCAGGGGAGCAGTAAAATGCTCTGTTGGCGGGCTTTTTACTGACAGATTGCCATGCCCGGCAAAGCGGATTTCGTCAGACGAAAGCAGCTCCGCATACTTGCCGGGGCTTACTGCAAAGCGCAGGCTCTTTTGCGCCTCAAGCTCGTGAAAGTTGAAGGCAAAGAGCAGTTGCCCGCGCTCAAAGGCCAGCAGCCGCTTTTCTTCATGTATAAAGCGGAACATGGGCGGCTGGGCAAAATCCTCAAGGTGCCTTTGCACAAGGGCGAGCATCTGTCTATCCCATGAGGCCAGAGCGTGATATTTCAGCCCCGGGTCGTCAGCCAGCCGCCATTGGCGGTGCGCGTGTTTTTCCGCATCCAGCCATTCGGGATGCCCGAATTCGCAACCCATAAAGTTCAGGTAGCCCGCATCCGCCGTTGCCAGCGTTATAAGCCGCATGAGCCGATAAAAGGCCAACCCGCGCGATATGTTCCAGCTCTCGGCCTTGTTGCCCATATGACCGTACATGGCATCGCCCAGCAACCGCCAGATCATGGCATCGCTGCCGTTGATGTGCTGGTCGTGGCATTCCACATAGCTGATGGTGCGGTCGTAGGGCCGATGGTTGGTCATTTCATACCACAGGCTGCCCATGTCGCGCGGCTCTTCAATGCATTTGGCCCAGTAATCGGGAATACCCATGGCAAAGCGGTAATCAAAGCCAAGGCCGCCTTGCTCGGGCTGGCAGGTCAGCCCCGGCATGCCGGAAAATTCTTCGGCAATGGTCATGGCTGATGGGGCAAGCTCATGCGTGAGGGCATTGGCAAGATTGAGATACAGCTCCCCGTTCACATCGGCGCGGGGTAGGCCGTTTTTGCCGTAAAAGCAGCGCCCCACGTGCGAAAAGTCGTCATCCTCGCCAAAATCCGCATAGAGCATGTTGCCCACGGCATCAAAGCGAAAGCCGTCCACGCGGAATTCTTCCAGCCAGTAGCGGCAGTTGGAGAGCAGAAAGCGCCGCGCTGCCTCCTGACTGAAGTCAAAGGATGGCGTTCCCCACTGGTTTTGCTGCCCGGTAAAAAAGTACCTGCTGCCATCATACTGCGCCAGCCCTTGCTCCGTGTTGGCGCTGGCGTGCCCGTGGGGCACATCAAGTATCACCGCAAGCCCCAGGCCGTGCGCGGTGTCCACAAGCTCCTTAAAGCCGTCCGGGGTGCCGTAACGCGAGGACGGCGCAAAATAGCTGCTCACCTGATAGCCAAAGGATTTGTACAGCGGATGCTCCAGTATGCCCATGAGTTGCACCGCCGTATAGCCGCAAGCCTTGATGCGGGGCAGGATGTCGCGGCAAAAATCCGCATAGCTGCCCACGCTGTCGCCCTTGTGCGCCTGCGCGGATTGCGCCATGCCCACATGGGCCTCGTAAATACGGGGAAAGGCCTGCCGGGCAGGGCGGCGATGCCTGAAGCGGTAGGGTTCATCCGGCAACCACAGGCGGGCGCACCATTGCTCTGGCACTGCCGCGTTCTGTTCCACCCAGTTGGCAAAGGCTGGCACGCGTTTGAGGGCCTTGCCGGGGTGCTGCGCGTCCTGCGCTTGCGCGGCAACCAGCCGCAATTCCACATAAGTGCCGTGTTGCAAGGCATCACCGGGCAGTTCCAGCTCAAAAATGCCGTCTGCACGGCGCTCAAAGCGGAATTTGGCGTGGCGCTGAAAGTTCAGCTTGTCGGTGGTGAGCCACAGGCTTTCGGCATTGGGCATGTATTCGCGCCAGCGCCAGATGTCGCCTGCGGGTGTTGTGAGGCGATGCGCGCCAAAGGTGAGATGCTGACCAGCGTAGGCGCGCAACGAGCCGTAGCGGGTGCGTATGCGCTCAATTTCAGCCGCATAGGCCTTGGTGCGGCGTTGAATGAAGGGGCGGTACTGCTCCAGGGCAGGGTCATCCAACGGACTGCCGGGAGAAGCGGAAAGCATGGCGGATCTCCTGTTTATGGTTGCCCGAAAGCGGCGGGCGCAGGCTCGTCATGCATTGCCCGTCCGGCCCGGAAGCCGGACGGGCACAAGGGCCATTGCTGGCCCGGAAGCGTCAGTTATTTGCAGCAGGCGCGCCAATCCTTGGCCGAAAGTTCTGCAAGGCATTCCACCAGAGCCTGAGTGCCCTTGCTGCCCTGGCCCTTGGCCTGCATGATGCGGTAAAGCTGATCGGCCAGGGTGATGCCGGGGAGCACAAGCTTCATGCGGCGGCATTCGTCAAGACAGAGGCCCAGATCCTTGATGAAGTGGTCGATGAAGAAGCCGGGGGCAAAGTCGCCCTTGAGCATGCGGCGGCCAAGGGTGTTCATGGCAAAGCTGCCGCCGGAACCGGCAACCACAAGTTCCATCCACTTGGCAACGTCAAGGCCTGCTTCCTGCGCAAAGAGGAAGGATTCGCAGGTGCTGATCATCACGCCAGCAATGGCGGCCTGGTTGGCAAGTTTGCCCTTCTGGCCAAAGCCAGCGCCGCCGCAGTGCAGAATGTTGGTGCCCATCTTGTTGAAGCAGGGCAGTACGCGCTCGTAAGCCGCGTTGTCGCCGCCCACAAAGATGGAGAGCTTGGCATCGCGCGCGCCCACGTCGCCGCCGGTAACCGGGGCGTCCAGCGATTCGCAGCCCTGCTTTTTGGCGGCAGCGGCAATGCGCTCGGCCAGCACGGGGCTGGAGGTGCTCATGTCGCACACAATGCCGCCAGCGGCCAGGCCGCGCAGCACGCCGTTTTCGCCCAGCGTCACTTCTTCCACATCGTGGGGATAGCCCACAATGGTAAAGACCACGTCAGAGGCTTCGGCCACGGCGCGGGGGGTATCGGCCCACTTGGCGCCCTTGGCGAGCAGAGGTTCGGTCTTGGCTTTGGTGCGGTTATATACGGTCAGCGGCCAGCCGGCTGCCTGAAGGTGCCCAGCCATCGAAAGGCCCATAACACCCGTGCCAATCCAGCCAATACGCATTTTGTCAGCCATTGATTCTCTCCTTTTGTCTACTGAAAACGGCGTTCAAGGATTGCTTTCTGCATGGCCTCGCGCGAAACGGTTTTGTTTTTGCGCATCGCGTCCACGTGGAGCCGATACAGTTCAAGGTTTCGATGCATGTTCTCGTTGAAGGGGTCATTGCCGCTGAAATCCTTTGCAAGGGATGCATCTGCGGCGGCAAGAACTTCTGGAGCAAGCAACGCGCTTTCTTCTACCTTGCTGCGGTAAAAGGTGAGGGACTTTTCAATGCTCGTATCAAGCATCACAAGGCCCCTGTTGGCAGTATCCAATATCTGCTTGAGCTTTTCAAGGGCCGCACCCTTGGCGGAAGCCTTTTCACGCTCCATACTTTCGATTTGCGTTTTCAAACTGTTACGTCTGCTGGAGTAATTTCTTATGGTTTCGATCATATATACGCCGGTACGCAGCAGCGATTGCGCTTCAAGCTGCTTCTGGCGTTCCAGCATGATATTGTTTTCCTTGATGGTATTGCGCAGATCCTGAAGATTTTTGCGGGATGCCTCATCCGGCGCGGCTGCCAGCAGGCGGTCGAGTTCATCAAGAGGATTACGGGCGGTCTGGCCGTCCTGCGCCAGCGGGGCCAGTTTTTCACCAGCCTTGTTCCATTCGGCGGTCAGTTCTTGCGGACGCCCGCCGCCAGGGGTGTTGATACCCGATATTACGGGGCGAAAGCCCAGATCGCGGGCGTGTGCGGGGCCGTCTGTGAGAAAGAAGGGCATTTCTTCCCTGCGGCCCGGCAGAATCTCCGCATCGCCGGAGAGGAAGGAGCCGCCCTTGCGCACAAAGCCGCCAGCAGAGCCGTGCAAACGGCCAGCCATTGAAAAGCGAAAGGCATCCAGCACCATTTCCGCCGCGTTGCCAGCGGTGTCGTAAATACCAAGCGGATTGGGCTTGCGCGAGCCTATGTTTGCCATGCCCTCGGCCCGTGCACCCTGTTCCGGCCTGTAAACGGCGTAGTCGGCCTTGCTCTCCCCGTTGGGCAGGGCAAAAAAATCCTCCTGCAACAGCAGCTGGCTGCCAGCAGTCTGCCCGCCGCGCGCGGCGTATTCCCATTCCGTTTCTGTGGGCAGGCGTACAAAACCCACGTTGCGCTGGTCGCCTGCAAAGCGCGGCAGCGAATCTGGCGCGTTCTGCAAAAGCCATGTGGTGTAACGGCGGGTAAAGTCCACGGCATCGTACCAGCTCATGTCCGTAGCCGGACGGGCCGCGTCTGCGCCAGGATTTACCGTATCCGGGCAGGCATTGTCCATCACGGCATGCCATTGCAGGTTGCTGACTTCGTACTTTGCCACAAGGTAAAAGTAGTTCTGCCCCTGCGGAGCCTGTTTGCGCCACGCGGCGGGCAGGTCTTCAAGGGTAAAAGCGCCGGAAAGCGCGGTGTTGTAGCGCCGGTCGTAGAAGGCCCTGTCCTGATGGGCGCTGTCGTCCACACCGGGGCGCATGGGCATATCCCACAGCAGGCCCTTGGCAGGCACTGCCACCAGCTTGAAAACCATGCTCAGGCCGCATGGCATGGGCAGGATGATGTCGTTATCCGCCGGTTTGGGATTATAGGCGTCAGCCGTGCTCACATCGGCCTTGCGGGCCAGAGCCGCCAGAGCGGATTGCGAGGCGCAGGGGGCAAGGAGCAGGGCGCAGCACACAGCGGCGGCAACCCCCCATTGCAAGGGTGCGAGATTGCGGATGCGCAGATCAGATTTCACGGATAACCTCCGAGGGTTCAACGCGGGCAGCCCGCAAGGCAGGGGCAAGGGCGGCCAGCAGGGCAAGCCCGGAAACTGCGGCAAAGGCCAGCACAAAATGCTCCGGCAGCAGAAGGCATACCTGCTCCATGCCGGTAACGCTGGCGCTGAAAAGTTTGTTGATGGCAAAGGCCGCCACCCCGTACACGCCGGAAGCCAGCGCCGTGCCTGCAAGGGCTGTGAGCAACGATTGCACCAGCGGAAACAGCATCAGCTTGCCAGTGGTGAAGCCGTGAAGCCGCAGCAGGCCGAGGACGCGCTCCTTGCGTTTGATGCCAGCCAGAACGCTGCTGGCGGTGGATGCCAGAAAGCCAATGGCCGTTGCCGCGCAGATGAGGGCAAATATCAGGTTGAGGGCGCGGGCAAGGGCTGTGACCTGCTCGATTTCTTCCGCATGGGTGTACACATCAAGCTTTTGGGCGGCAAAGGCCTCCCGCAGTGGCATCACATGGTCAAGGCCGCGGGCGTACAGGCGGAATCCGGGGTAAACGCGCTCGCCCTGAGGGCGTGGTTCGCCTGTCCAGCCGTTCTGCGCGCCCAGTTCAGGCACGGCGCGGCCATCACGATAGTCTTCCGTGGCTTCCATGAGAGGCAACGGCACGTAGGCCACATCCTTCTGTTGAGCCGCCAGCGGCAGCACTGCCGCCACACGCAGGGGCACGCGGGCAGTCTGCACCTTGCCCTGAAAGCGCCGTTCTACTTTTCCATTAAGGGTGTCGCCCTGTTTGAGGTGCAGCTTTTCCGCCGCAGACGAAGACAGGGTTACGCCAACGGCTTCTGTGTCTGGCGATTGCGGCATGGTCGGCACCACAGCGCCAAAGCGCAGCAACAGGGGGTCGCCCTCGGCTGTTGGCTCCAGCGAGGCCACAAGCACAGAACGCGCATCGCCATTGCCCGCGCTCAGGTCCATGGTGGCGGCAATGGAGCGCGTGCGCGGCAGCACAAAGGCCACATCCGGGTGGGCTGCCAGTTTGGCAAGATATTCTGGCGTGTATCTGCCGCTTATGACGGGCGAAATTTCAAGATTGCGGGGGTCGTTGCGCAGGCGCTCGGTGAGTGTTTGCACCACGCCGAATTTTACGCCGTAGAGCACCAGCAGAGGAGTGAGCACTGCTGCCAGTCCGAGCACGGCGCAGGCCGAGAGCAAAAATTCGTGCCAGTAGTCCTTGCAGGCCAGCCGCAGCATGGTTGTCCAGGTATTCGCCGCCATGATCAGGCCGCCCTCCCTGTCCAGTTAAGGATGGACGCGCTACCGCCCTTGTCCTGCTCCACACGTACCGGCGCGAGCACAAAGCCAGCCTGACGCGCCTGCTCAAGGTTGTGCGTGACCATGACCACAGTGATGCTCAACTGGCGCGCCAACTCCGCAAAAAGCCGCAGCACGTTGGCCGCATGGCCGGGATCAAGCGCGGCTGTGGGTTCGTCCGCCAGCACGACAGATGGCCCGTGCGCCAGCGCCGAGGCTATGGCGACCCGCTGGCGTTCACCTACGGAGAGCGTTGCCGGGTAATGCCCCAGTAAATGCCCAATGCCAAGCCGATCAACAATGGTTGTGATGGCCTCCTGCCGCTTGGCAAGGGTGCCAAGGCTCTTGCAGCGAAGCACAATATTTTCGCGCGCGCTCAGGAAGGGCAGCAGACCGCCTGTTTGCAGCACATAGCCAAGGTGGTGCAGGCGCAGCAGGGCCAGGGCGTCGGTGCCGCCGCTACGCCACGCGGCCAGGATATCCGTGGAGGCCCCGGCCTGCGGGCTGAACGCAAAACTGGTGGCGGCACTGGCGGGATGGGGCAGGTCGCCTTGCCCTGATCCGGTGGGTTTATGCGGCAGGGCAAAGCCCTCGGGCGTCATATCCGGACTGAGGGCGCAGGCCAGCATATCCAGCGCGGTGCTTTTGCCGCAACCGCTGGGGCCAACAAGAGCCAGCAGACTGCCGCGCGGCACGTCAAGCTGCTCTATGCGCAGGCGAAAGCCCTCGTCACCGGGTCGGGTTTTGCCAATATTACGCAGGCTGAAAACCATGTCGGACATTAAAACTCCCAGCATTACGCGGGCCGCAGGCTCGTGCTGTTGACCGTTTCCTGCCCCGCTGCCGCGCCCGTTTGGGCCAAGATCATGAAAAATCCTGTTCCCTGCCAGGGAAGGGGCCTATTTATGAAGGAAGCGCACGCTTCTTGGTACTCGACCTGAATAAAAAGGCTAGCTGGCGCAGGCAGGGAACAAAAAAACATAGTGAACAGCCCTAGGGCAGCATGCTCAGCGGCACACGGTAAACCCAGTCGCCGGGGTTGGCCTGGCCGAAGCTTTCCCAGTTGGCGCGGTCGCGGTCATATTCCTCATAGCGGGCAAGCCGGGATTTGAGGCGGTTGATAAAGGCCGTCTGCTCACCCACACTCATGCGGTACCAGTCTTCCTCGCGCAGCAGCATGACGTCGCTCTTGTAGGGCAGGCCGTCCAGAAATTCTGAAAGCACGCCAAGCTCGGCCAGATTTTTGCCCTGCGTGGGCATGTTGGGGTCGCGGGCCATACGGGTGGAGGCAGAAAGCACACCCTGGAAAAAGTCGCGCGCGTCAGTCTTTTTGGTGCGCTCGGCATTGTCGATGATGGCCTTGAGCTGGGCGCTCAGGTCGTTGAGCTGGTTCTTGGTCAGCAGCACGGCCACGTCAACGCAGGGTGTCTGCCTGCTTTTGGCAAGCTGGTTCAGATCCATGTCTGCAATCCAGGAATTTACCACAGACGGCGCGGCATTTTCACGCGCCTTGCCAAGGTATTCAAGCTGCATGGCATAGCCGAGGGTCGCTGCCAGATTGGCGGCCTGATCCTCCGCCGAGGCTGTCTGCGGTTTCTCGTCCTTGGGTTTGGTCATGATCTTGCCTTCGGCGGTGTTTTTGACCATATCGAGCATGCCGGTTGCCAGAGTCTTGGTGATGGCGGCAAACTGCTCCGCGCCCTTGGCGGGCGTGGGTGCAGACACCACCAGATAGTTGGAGCGGTTGCCCGAAAGCTTGCTCAGCGCGCGGTAGCTCTGTTCCGCATAGGCGTGGTTGGCGTTGCCGCCGGGGCTTTTGAGGTGCAGTGCGGTAATCCAGATGCCCTTTTGCCGGGCAAAGTCGTTGACTTCGCTCGGGCCCATGGCCACAGAGGCAAACTTGTCGCCGCTCTTGAGCGGGCCAGCATCGGTGATCAGCAGGATAAGGCGCGAGGAATAGTCGCCCCAGTTCAGGCCTTCAACGGCCTTGTACACGCCGGCCAGCGAATCCTCGTTGAAATCGTGGCTGGAAACCTTGGCTTCCTGCACTTTTGAGAGCTTGTCTTCAAGGCTTTTGCGGTCTTTTGCCGTGGCAAAATCGCTGACAACCTCGGTGGTGTATTCCAGACCGGGCGTTGCCTTGGTGCTGCTGCGAAAGGCCACAACGGCAAAGCCCACGTTGTCGGTCATGTGGTCTTTTTCAATCTTGTCGTATATCTGCCGAACCACGTTCAGGCTCTGGTCGATATAGGGCTTCATGGAAATGGTGGTGTCGATGACAAGGGCAATGCCGGTCTTGGGCGGGCCGTTCTTGCCGTCCCTGTTCTTGCCGTTGCCGGGGTCTATGGAGGCCACCCGCAGAAACTTGACGCCGTCAAAGGGGTCTTTCATGTCCAGTATGGGCATGAGGTAAAAGCGCTTTTCTGACACTGCGCCCTGCGCGTCCGATGGCTCGCTGGCAAGGATGGGCATGGTTTCCGGCGCGGGCTGGTTGCTCTGCCGCAGGCTTGCTGCCTGCGCTTCAAGGGCATCGAGCCTTTTTTCCATGTCTGGGGCGGCGCACAGTTCGTTCAGCCCGGTTTCCGTCTTGAAAAACAGCACAGGATCGCGCCCGGTGCGGGGCGTGAACAGCAGCGTGAGCGACTGGTTCCAGTCCGTAGCCTTGGCGGCTTCCATCCAGCCCTCGGGCTGCGCGGTGGAAGCGCCAACCTGAATATACGCATCCTTGCGGTCATAGACGTACATAACCGTAAAGGGCACCACGCTTTTGCGCACCACTGCGCCATCGGCCTTTGGCTCGGCCAGCAGGGCCGCGCCGGGATGGCTGACCACCCGCTGGAACAGCGTTTTTTTGCCCTGCTGCAACAGGGGCGCGGCAGAAGCGGTGGAGACAGTGCCAGCAAGGCAGACGCCAAGGCCCAGCACCAGCAGGGCTACAAGGCAGCAACGGCGAAACAGGGGCATGCAGTGCATAGTGAACTCCTCGCGGAATACAGCAATTCCAGGTCAAACTGCTCGGGGCCGCGTTTATTGCCAGTTTTGCAGCAGGGAGCGCGCCTCGGCATCACCCTTGGCCTCAAGAGCGCGGGCGTGTTCTTTCAGCGTATCCAGTGCCGCCTTGGCCTGAGGCTGGCCCTTTTGCAGGGCCTGATCGTACCAGCGCTTGGCCTGCGTGAGGTCGGCGGGGATGCTGCCGCGCGGCAGGGTGCTGGCGGGGTCGTAAAACTGACCCACAAGGAACATGGCTTCGGCATCGCCTTTCTGCGCGGCGTCTTCCAGCAGCAAAAATGCGGCGTCGCTTTCTTCCGGCTTGGCGTCGGCCTTGCGCAAGGGCTTTGCCATGGCAAGGCTCACGTCGGGCAGTGCCTGCCCGCGCAACTGTTCGCGCGCCGAGGCCAAGGGAGAAAGCGGCTGCTTGGCGGCATCCGCCCCTTGCTGTCCGGCGTCTCCGGGCTTGGGCTGCGCCTGATCAGCGCTTTGGGGCTTGTCCGCATTCTGCGTCTGCTCAGGGGGCGTGGGCAGGGGGGCTTTTTCCGGCTCGCGCAGCAAAAACCACCACGCGGCAACGCCTGCAGCAATGGCTGCAAGCACGAGCAGGAGCACAAGCCCGGCCTTGCCGCCGGATTTGCCTTCTTCCTTGCTTGCCATTTCAAGCGGAGCCTCATGCTGCTGGGGCGCTTGCGGCTCCTCAAAAGCCAGAGGCGGCTCCGGCGATTCCAGCACTGGTTCCGGCTCCGGCTCCAGCTCGGGAGCGGGCGGCGCGACAGGCGGGGGAGTCAGCGGAGCGCCAGCGCCCATGCCATGCCCGCCCGCAATGTTGGAATATACGAGCGATTTCACGGCAAGAGCGCAACTGCCCACGCCGCGCAGGCTGATACGGTAGGCATCGAGGTTGTCCACCTCATCCACCACCGCAGGGCCAACGGCCAGGCGCAGGCTGCCGCCGTCATTATCCCAGGCATCGGGGGTGAGCAGGGTTTCGCTCTCCTGCCAGCCACGAGGGCCAAGGCACTTGCCGTCAGATGCCCGCAGCAGGGTAAAGCCGGGTTCGCTCACATCGCCTGCGTCAAAAATCTCAATGATTCCGTTGCCGGGGCCGCGCCCGGTATCGGCTGAAATGCTGGCGCGCATGATTTATCCTTTGAAGGTATGCAAAAGTTCGCGCAGGCGGTTGTTCTGTTCGGGGTTGACGCTCTGCTGGCCGTCAAAATCCACATTGGCCATAACGCTATAGGCCATGGCGCGCAGCCAGTCCGTATACCACAGGCGGTCATAGGGCGATTCTTCCTCGCCGATGCGGGGTTCTCCCTTGATTTCCTGCGGTGGGTTAAACAGGGGCACGCTTTTGCCGCCAAAAACAACGGTGCGCCGCGTCTGATCCTTGAAGCGTGGGTCAAAGCCCCACCAGTCCACAAAGGCGTTGATGGCGTCCGCAGCAAGGCTCACCTGCTTCCACACGAGGCGCTCGCGGGCCATATTGCTGAATGCCGAAGAACGGCGCAGCTCAGCCTCCAGATTTTCGCGCAGCTTGCAGCGCGCTGCGGCCTGCACCAGCTCGTGGCAGAACTGGTCAAGTTCCTTGGCTGGCAGGCCAAGCTGGCCTCTCACTTCCACATCGTTGCAGAGGTCACGCAGCCGCCCTGTCCAGTGGTCCATGACCATTCCGGCAAAGACCTGGGCGCTGTCCTTTGCTTCCGCATCGGCGGCGTCTGCCGCTGGCGCGGACACGGGAGCGTCGTCGCCAAAGATGTCGCCCAGAATGTCGTTGGCGGAAACACGCGCACCCACAACCTGAGCTGGCGCGGCGGCCTGGCCTTCATCCGGGCTTTGGCGGGCGTTGAGGCAGATTTCGTAGAGGTCAAAGTCGCGTACCTGAAGGCGGCGCAAAAACTCGCCAAAGAGCTGCCTTTCCGCAACCTTGGCCATCTGCGAGACCAGCAGGCGCGAGAGCTGCTCCTTTTGTCTGCGCAGTTCTTCCCTGTCGTCCGTGCGGTAGAAGGGCGCAAGCCCGGTGCGCAGGCGTTCGCATTTTTCGGCAAGGCTGCCGCTGATCTGCTGCCGCTTGAGTTCGGGGTTGCACAGGGGCCGCAGGCTCTGGCGCAGCAGGCCCACGCCGCCGTCGTTGAGCGTCATGGCTGCCTGCCAGGCCCGTTCCGGGTCAGCCACATGCTTCTGCACCAGTGGCGATTGCATGAAGGACTGGCGTACTTCTTCCACAAAGGCCTGCTGTTCCTGCCGGATGCCGGTTTCGCGCCTGTCGGCGTAATCGAAAATGGCTTCGCACAAAAAGTTGGGATTGCGCAGCAAAAAGACATTGTTGAAGGGGTGCGTGCCGTCCCAGTTTTGCGGCCAGTCGTGCACCTGACCAAAAAAGTTCACCAGCGAAGATTCCAGCCGGGTTGTCCAGCGGGTTTCCACAGAGGGCGATCCGGCCTTTTTTTCAAACTCCATGTCCATCTTGGTGAGCACAAAAAAGAGCGCTGGCGCTTTGCTGGCGCGCATTTCAGGCGTTTCGCCGTGGGTGGAGCATATCCATTCATACACGGCCTGCGGCAGATCCTGCACTTCCTGGGTGCTGGGTCCGATGCAGAGCAGCATGCTGGTGAGCTCTTTTTCCTCGCGGTAGCGCTCAAAAAGATAGGCCACCTTGCCGCGCAAAAAGAGTTCCTTGAGCATGTCCTTGCGACTGTCCAGCGCGGCGCGCAGATCGCTGAATTTGTAGCGCGCGCGGTAGCCGGGAAAGTCCAGCAGGTCGGTGTGGTCAAAGAAATCATCGGGCTTTTCACGCATGTAAATGGTGATTTCTGCCGTGAGGGCCGTCACCAGCGCGCGCGGCAGGTCAGCCTTGCGGCCCTCCGCGCCCACAAGGGTCAGCATGTCTGTGGGCGGCTCGTTAAGGCCCTGCAACCGCGCCACGTCAATAATGCTGTTGCTGCGGGGGATGAGCGCGTCAATGGCGCAGCATGCTTCGGCAGCGTTGCCAAGCTGGCGCAGGGCCGCGCCAAGCTGAATATACACTGCCTGAAATTCCGGCACGCTGTCCCAGATCAGGCCCACAAGGCGGGCACGGTCTTCCAGCTCCAGACGGGGGGCCAGTTCCATGGCCCGCACCCAGTAGCCGTTCTGGAGCATCTGCACTCTGGGGCGCGAAATGAAGTTTTTGTTCACATAATCGCGCAGCTCTTCCACATCGTCCACGCTCATGCCGCCGGGTACGGGCGCAGACTGGGCGCGGCCCTGGAGGCTCTCCAGCTCCTTGGCGAGGGCCTCGGCATTGGGGGCGTCCTTGTGGTCGCAGTCCGCATAGTACGTATTGGCGAGCACGCGGGCCACGTCAGTTTCTGAAAGCAGACGCAGGCGGATGGGGTAGGCCTCTGTAACCCCCTCGGGCGGCGTGGTGGTAAAGCGCGTGACCAACCCCGTGGATTCCTTGCCGCCCTCTGGGTTGATATCCTTGATGAAGTTGAAGGTCTGACCGCAAAAATCGGCCAGAAGCACCTTGTCTGCATCACTGGCAAGGGCCGAGATAAGGTAGGACTTGCCCGACTGGCTGGGGCCAAACACGCCCACGCACATCTTGCGGCGGGCCGCCTGCTCGCACTTGCCGAAAAAGCGGGCCGCATGGCGCAGATCCTTTTGCAGGGCCGCGCGCTCGTTGCCCACAAGCTCGGCATTGTCCTGAAGCCATGCCCCTGCGGAACGCGAAGTTTCCGCCAGTTCGCGGCAGTGCCGCGCTAAATCCATATCCTGCTGCTGCATAACCATCCTCAATTATCCGGCGTCGGTGACAATGCCCGTATCCAGCCAGTAGCCTTCGTCCAGTTTCAGGGTTTGCAGGCGGATTTCAAGATCGCGGCGGTCAACGCTGCGCTCCTGGCAATCCACGATGGAATCAATGCGGAACTCGCCCTCGCTGCGGCGATCCTTGTCCGTCTCGCTACGGATATCTTCCTCATCCAGGGCATCGGCAACGCTCAGGCTGACCTCAACCCGGTAGGGCAGTCGGCCCGAAGCGCGGGAGCGGGCTTCCTCAGTGGCAAAGGTCAGCAGATGGTAGCGGGTGGTGGGCCAGCGCTCGGCATCCAGCTGTCTGTAGCCGATGGAAAGCGGCCCGCTGAAGGCCACGGCCCGGGTTTTGTCCGTTCCGTCCTTGCTGTCCACATCCACGGTAAACCAGACCTTGGGGCGCTTGAGCTGGCTGTTGATGTCCATCTCGCCGATATAGCGTGCGGTGGACGTAAGCTTGAGCGCGCCGGAATCAAAAGAGAATCCTTCCAGGTGCCCGTCGGCCAGCGCGCAGAGGATGGCCCCCACCACAACCGTGGTTTTTGGGTCGGTAATGCGGCCCTGTGCATCGGCAAAGGGATACCACGAGCCAGCGTGATAGCGCCGCATGGGAATGATCCTGTCTGGCGGCACTGGCAGCTTGGCAAGCACTGTGGCAATAACGCCGTTCCACGAACTGGGCCGCCCGGTGAGCAGCAGCACATCGCAATCGTACATGTGCACCACTTCGCACAGGGCGGAAAGCGTCGAACCAAGCGTGCTGCGGATGGTTTCTTCCACTGCGGCCTGATTGACGCTGATGGGCACATCAAGAATGTTAAAGCTCTGGATGAAGGATGCGGAGCGCCGCACCATTGCCTTAACATCCCGCAGTGTTGCAGGCTGAGGCCGTGGCGCAAGTGCTGCCGGGCTGAAGCGGGGCGAATCCGCTGCGGGCTTTGACGCAGATGATGCGGCGTCCGCCGCCGTATCTGCAGCATCAGCCGTTTCTTCACTGCCCACAGGGTCAGGCTCAAAAAAGTCGCCCAGCGTACAGTTAAAGACACTACCGCGCAGATCGGGATTTTCGCAGGTTGCCAGCAGCCCCAGGGCAACGGGCACGGCAATCTGCCGCACCAGCCGCACCCTTGTGTTGCGGTCTTCCTGCGACATGCCGATGGAGTCGCGTCCAAAAAGCTGCCCCAGAAGTGACCTCGGTTCTGCAAGGCCTTCGCGCGCCAGCGCCTGACCAATAGCCGGGATCACATGGTTGGCCACAACCTCGCGAAGCACTTCATCGCCCGCAATGTTGAAGCCGTCCCTGAATTCCGTATGCGGCTTGATGCGCGCGGTGTCGCCCTCGCCGCTGGCAAGTTCGAAGGTGGTGATGGAAAGGTCGGTTGTGCCGCCGCCAATATCAATGGAAGCCATGCGGATGCACGGATGGTTGGCGCAGGCCTCGCGCGGCTTGCCCATGAGGCGGAACAGATGGTGCGCGTCGCCGTGCTGCTTGACCGCAAGCTCGTTGTAGAGCAGCACAAGCTGCGAGCAACTGGCTTCGTCCCAGTCGCAGCGCACTTGCGGGCTTTGGCGGTAATCGCCCGTGAGGGTGCGGGTCTGTAGCCGGGGGGCGTACCACTGGCTCCAGCCAAGGGCGTCCCACACCACGCGCACGGCCCACGTGACCCAGCGGCGGAAAATGCGCTTCTCCGCAACGGGCATGGCCGTAGGCACCGTAAAAATGAGCCTTCTGAGCCTGCGGGGCAGGTTGGGCAGCTCCCGACGGGCGCGCGTGGCAGGCGAATTGATGGTTACAAGGGCCTGAGTCAGGATTTCGCCCAGCATGAAGAGCATGAGCGACGAGCGCGTAAACAACGATTCAAAAATTGGCTCAGGCTGCTGCTTTTGCAGGGCGGGACTCTTTTTGAACATGGGGTCGTCAAAGCATGAAAGCGGCGTGCCCTGCGGGTTCAACTGGCGTGGAAACAGCCCACGGCTGACCATGGGTTCTGACTTGCCGCCAGTGTTGTAGCGCCAGCTCTGCTGCCAGGGGCGTTCGTCCCACAGGTAGCGCTTGGGGCTGGACATGCCTGTCGTGCCCTCTGCGCACACGGCCTGCGTGGCAAGGCGGGCGGCTTCCGGCCCGATGCGCACGGCAGAAGGCCATGCAAAGGCCGGAGTCTGGCGGCCCGAACGGCGCGAAAGCGCATCGTTGCCAAAGGCCGCGTCCACAAATTCCACACGCGTTTCAAAGGGGTCGGAATAGATGTGTTCCGGCTGGCTCAGATCGCGCAGTTCAAGCAGGTAACTGTCGTTGAGATTGGTGATGCGCTGGGGCAGGGTTTCCACCAGAATGCCCGTGGTGCGCGAATTGCCGATATCCAGCACCAGATCCACATCCACAGGGGTGTCGCGGTCAGGATTGATGACCTGTGCCGCCAGATCGTTGAGCGCAAGGCGCACCACATCAAGCCATGTGAGGTAGGAGGCCAGATGCTCCAGCACATAAGGGTAGCCATCGTGCCATGCGCCGCGCCCACGGTGCTGCGACTGCTTCCACGCATCATAGAGGCCGTGGAGCCATTCATCCACCCAGGCCGCGTTGAGAAACCACGAATTGTCGCGCACGAGGTGGGCCAGCATAAAATGCCCGTGGGCCGTCACATCCTGCGGAGAAAGCGCATGGTACTGCTCGCCCTGAGGGGGGCGGTCTTCCACATTGGTGTCAAACATGAGCACCACGCGGAGCTGACCGGGGTGCCTTTCTGACCGCATAACCCGCGCCCGCGCCCAGTTGGAAGGGCCGCATTCAAAGCGCTTGCCGCCGTCCGGCCAGGGCTGGTCGAGCGTGCGCAAAAAAGGAATGGGCAGCCAGTGGCCTTCCCATGCATCCAGCGCGCGGCGGGCCTCAATGCTGTAGTCTTCATCGCAGGGCAGGCCGCTCAACTGGTCGATAAAGCCGTTTTCCGTTTCTGTCAGGCAGCGCAGATAGTGGGTGTAGCGCGTCTGCTCGTCGGATTCTTTCTTTTTTTCTTCGCGAAAATACCGCCGCAGTCTTTTGACGGCATCTTCGGGCATGGAGAAATCAAGAAACTGCGGGCAGCCGCCGGGAATAATGCTGACCGGCGAAAGGTAACGGGGTATGACATCCATCATTATTTCCTTTTGAAACGGGCATCCCACTTGAGATTGGCCCCGCCAAGCTCTCTGCCCTTGCACTGGGTGGTGTTTTCCTGTCCGGTACATTCAACCTTTTGCGGAACATAGGTGCCGCCACGCGGGCAACGGGCCTGACTGGAATCAAACTGCAACTGGTTGCCCTGAAAGCGCGCCGAAGCCGAACCACTGCACACCTGGCCATTACGCTCGCGCACAAGGCGGCGTCCCTTGCCGCTCTTGTCAAAGCAGTATTCTGCAATGATCGGCTCGTTGGAGGGGTGCGAATACAGGCCGGTTTCGCTTGTCCAACAGCCCTCAAGGAAGCTCAGATCGTTCTTTTTGGCCGCATCTTCAGGAATGGCAAGGTTGTCATTCTTCTTGGGCGCAGGCTTGGGCGGCTCCTGCGGTTTGGGTTCTTCCTTGGGCAGGGGCTTGGGTTCCTGTTTGGGTTCAGGCTTCGGCTTGGGCTTGGGAGCTTCCGCCACCTTGGGCGGCTCCACAGGCGTTTCGCCAAGGAAGGGTTCCACCACTTCCGGGTCGGGCTTGGGTTCTTCCTTCTTTTCCTCAACCTTGGGGGGCGTTGGCGTTACCGGAGGTGCAACAGGCTTGCACAGGGCCGCACGTTCCTGCAACTGACGCCACAGGAGGGCCAGCTGATCTTCATTGGCGGCGGCTTTCTGCTTTTCGGCCTCCAGAGCGCTGCGGTCAACGGGCATGCAGCCCGAAGGCAGCGGAGAAGGCAAAAGCCCCAGCGCCGCGCCCAAAAGCCAGAGCAGGAGCAGCAAGAGCAGGAGCGGCAGCAGCCACGGCAGGCAACCGCTGCGCGGGGGAACAGCCACGGGAACAGCGGCTACAGGCGCGGGCGGCGGGGGAGGCGGCAGCACGCCGCCAAGACGGGTGAGATCCTGCGGTTGCGCGCCAACGCTGCCGGGGGCAAAACCCCAGTTAATGAGAACGGGGCGGCCATCCACAGACCAGATGTCTTCGTCCGCCGGGTGTTGCAGGGCAAGCCGCAGCAACTGGCCCGAAAGGGCCTGCCGCGCCTGCGCATCTGCTGTGAGGTCGCTGGACAATCCGGCAATATCAGAGGCCAACGTGCTCGCACGGGCGCGAAGGGCCTGCGCATCCTGCTCCGAAAGTTCCACAAGAGGAACCGCCGGGCCGTTGCCTTCGGCATACCAGTCAACGCTGTTGCCCTCGGCATTGTGCTGCGGCTCGGCGAGCAGGGCGGCATGATCCGGCCCGAGCTTTTGCAGCAGGATGGATTTCAACTGTTCATAGCAGTCGGTGGCAAATATGCCCTGGCTGGCAAGCGCGCGCATCTGACCGCGCAGACTGACCGCAATGCGGGTACTCATGGCTTGCCTCCGGCGGATTCACTGCTCTGGGCCATGGTGACGGGAACGCCCGCCGAGCGTAAAAACGCTGCCAGGCTTGTGCTGACAATGGCGAGGCTGGATTGTCTGTAGGAGGCATCGTCCAATTTGATAAAGGTGTTGATGCCCACCACATCGCCCTTGTCGTTGACCAGCGGCCCGCCGCTGTTGCCCTGCGAAACTGTGGCCGTGTGCACAATAAGCGGCGGCTTGCGCTCAAGGATAACGCTCACAACGCCCTCAGTGTACACCACTTCGGGTGCTGCGGCTTCATCGCCCTTGAGCAGGGCCGCAAATTTGGGATCGTCAGTAGTGACGGCGCCGGGGAAGCCCCAGGCGCTCACGCGCTCGGTACGGCTTACGCCTGATGCAAACTTGAGCGGCACAACACCCGATGCGCCGTTAACGCCAAGCACGGCAAAATCCTGCCCGTTGTCGTGGGTTACCTGACGCACGGTTGCCTCAAAAGGTCTGCCCAGGGCTTTGTTCACAACGACCGCCTGCGTAGCGTTACCAACCACATGGGCATTGGTAACCACGTAGCCCGGGGCCACAAAAAAGCCGGACCCCATGGAAAGGCCTTCTTCCCGCATGGCAAGCACAAGCACTGTGCCCTGTTCCATCAGCTCGGAAACATTTTTGGGCGTCTGCTGCTGCATGGGAGTGGGCGGCACCTGCGTTTTGGCGTCTGCCGTGGGCGGCAGGGTGGCTGCATCCGCGCGGGCAGAATTGGGACTCGCAGCGCCAGAGCCTGAACCCAAAGGAGGCCACATGACACCCGCAGGCGGGGTGATGAGTCCAAGCCCCTGCTTTACTTCGCAAGGCTCCTTGGCAAGCAGGGCGCGCAATTGCTGCATGAATGTTTCAAGCGCCGCATTGTGCTCGCGCCACTGCTCTGTCTGCGCGGCAACAGCAGCCTTGGAAGCCTCGGCCTGCTGCCATTCTTTCCAGAACAGCCATGCGGCCAGCAACAAAAGCCCCAGAAACAGCAACACGCCCCAGAAAAGAGGGCGGCGATACCAGGGCAGGGCAACCGTTCCAGCAGGCGCGGCACCTTCGGCAGGAGCGGCGCTTGGCGGTGTTTCAGGCGGTACAGGGTGTTGGCTTTCGTTCATCTATGGCTCCGCGCGGTATTTGCGGCGCAGTAAAAAAACCGCGCAACCGCCACTGGAGTAGCGGCTGCGCGGCAGCAGAGTTATCCCAGCAGGTTATTGACGGTTTCTTCGTAGCTGGACATGCGCGCGTTCACATCGCGGCGCGTGTTTTCAAGATCTTCGCGCGAAGATTTCCACTCCGCGGCCTGCGCGGCAACATTGTTCTGTTCCGGCGTACGCGAAGCGCTGGCCGCAGGGGTGCTCTTGGGCTGAGCAGCAGCGCCCTTTTTGAACTTGGTAGCGCCAGAGCTGGAAGACGAAGCAGCAGTGGTGGGCTGCGCAGAGGTGTACGGTTCGGCCAGAGCCTGCTGATACTCGCTGTCCTTCTTGGCCATGGTGGTAGCGGTATCATTCAGGATAAACGAGGTTTCTTCAAGGCCGCTGCGGATTTCATTATATCTGTCCTGAAATTCCATGCGGGTGATCTGCCCGGCCTTGAACTGCCCGGCGGCAAGTTTGAACTGTTCGTCATAGCACTTGGCCGCAACCTTGGCTGCTGCGGTGGAGCGGTTCATGCTGGCAGCCTCGCTGCCAAGCTGCTGGCTGTACTGGTGCAGATATGCGGCATCGCGATCCTGAGCTTTGGACTTGCCGTAGACGTTGCCCGCCACAGCGCCCGCAGCGCCGCCTGCCACAGCGCCGGCCACAGCGCCGCTGGCCTTGCCCGTGGCAAGACCGCCAATGAGCGCGCCAAGCAGAGCGCCGCCAACCGCGCCAGCGGCAGTGCTTTTACCCGTGCTGTTTTCGTCCTGCCGCAACTGGTTAACAGGCTGATAGCACTGCGGATAATAATTGACCTTGGTTTTCTGGTCGCCATACTTACTGGTGCAGCCCGAGATCAACAATCCTGCAGCAAGAAAAAGGCACAAGGGTATGCTGGCAAGCCTTTGCATAAAAACCGTCTCCTCAATAAGGGTTGAGTCTACGAGCGCCACGGCATGTCTGCCCAGAGCTCCCGGCAATCCGCACAAAATAATGGAGCGGATAGGACTGTTCACTCGCGATAATGCACCCTGAACATTTTGAATTTACTTCAAAGCGCTGTGGCTCGGCAAGCCCTATTGCTCTGCTGGAGCATCAAGCATGCACAAGATTGTCGCGCAAATGCGGGTCAGGGCGCAGAACGTTCATGTTTTCCATTGCTGCTCAGGCCGACAGGGCAACAAAAGATGCAAAAAAGCCGCCGATCTTTACGACCGACGGCCCGACTGTGTGTTGTAACAAGCTCTATGCCTTGATGGAGCGGGAAATGAAGTCAAGAACATCTTCGTACAGCGTGGGCATCGCATAGGGGGTCAGCACCCGAGTACGGTTGGAACCGACCATGAGGGAAATGATCACCTGGGCGGTGCTTTTGCTATCGACCTTCACAATGCTGCCGTCTTCCACGCCCTTGGCGATAACGCGCTCAAGCTCGCTGTGTACCTGCGAAAACATGGAATCCATAATATCGCGGTCGGTCTTGGTTTTCATGTCGCTGTAAGGCGAACAGCGCACAAGTACCAGCCAGTTGGAATCTTTGTCGATTGAAAAGTCAAGGTATGCCTTGCAAAAACGCATGACGCCATCGTAACCACAGGTGGCTTCGGCGGTGGCTGCGCGCAGTCTTACGAGAAAGCGCTCCAGAACATCAAGCCCCGAGGCAAGAAACAGCTTTTCCTTGTTGCCATAGTGGTGGGTCAGCAACCCTAGGGCAACACCTGCTTTGTCGGATATTTTTTTGAATGTGGTTTCCACATACCCGCATTCGCCAAAAAGTTCTTTGGCGGCCTGAAGCAACGCTTCTTTCTTGTTTTTGTTCATCACGGCTTTTGCTGGGTTAGAGTGAGGCATAAGGTTTTTCCTTGCGTTGACCCCATTACACATAAAACCCGTAAAGTCAAGGTATGCGTGAGGTTATTGCTTGTTCTCGTGAGCAGAAAGGCAGTAAACTGTTTGCCTGCCCAACGCGGATTTTTGTAAAAAAACCGCACCCCAAAGCGCCTTTGCGGCAAGTTTGCGCCGCCTTAAGGCAAACTTTCAATATGAAAATACTCAGTGGGTATTATGTCGCTGCCACGGGCAGCCCCCATTATCCCTCTTTGGATTTTCTGGTGCGGCGAAAGGCATTCTGCGCGTAATCGCCCAGACGCTCCAGCCTGCGGTCAACCATGTCGTACAGGCTGTTTTTCGTAAAGCCGCCCTGTTTCAGTCTGCGACCGATTGAAAGACCAGTCAAGAGGGCGAGGGCTTCTTCTATGCGCCGCACAGGGTAAATGGAGAACTGGCCTTTTTCTACAGCTTCAATAACATTGGGCGCGAGCATGAGGTGATCAACGTTGTCAAAGGGCATGATAACCCCTTGCGTGCCCGTGAGGCCCTGGCTGGCGCAAACATTATAAAAGCCCTCGATCTTGCGGGTAACGCCGCCAACGGCCATGATCTGCCCCGTCTGGCTTACAGCCCCGGTAAAAGCCAGATCAAGGCGCACCGGCACGTCGGCAAGGGCCGAGAGCAGGGCGGCCAGTTCCGCGCCAGAGGCGCTGTCGCCCTCAATTCCTGCGTAGCTTTGCTCAAAGTAGAGCGAGCCGGAGAGCACCAGGGGCTTTTTGCGCGCAAAAAGATCCGTGAGGTAGCTCTTCAGGATCATCATGGCCTTGGTGTGGATGGGGCCACCCAGCTCGGCCTCGCGCTCAAGGTCGATGATGCCCTCGTGCCCCACGCCCACAGTACATGAAATCCTGTGCGGCAGACCGAATTCAAAGTCGCCGTGCCACGTGACGGAAAGACCATTAACCTGACCAATGGCCTGACCCGAGGTCTGCACCTTGATCATGTTGCGGTCGTATTCTTCCATATAGATTTCTTCTACCAGATTGGCCCGGTAGATGCGCGCAGCGTGAGCTTCTTCCAGCACTGGCGCGGTGACCACATCCTGCTTGCGCATGCGTGTCAGGGCCGAAGCCTCGATCATCAGCTCTCGCAGTTCGGGGAAACGCAGAGAAAGGCGGCGCTGGTCTTCGCAGATGTGCGACCCGAGGTCGATGAGCCACGCCAGAGCCGTACGGTCAAAACAGGGGAGTTCTGTTTCCTTGATGATGGTGGCAATGTGCCCGAGGTAGGCGCGCACATTGGCGGCATTGCGCTCTGTGGTGTCGGCCATGTGGGCCTTGATGCGGAAGAGCTTGGAGAACCTGTCGTCATTGACGAGCAGACCTTCGTACAGTTCTTCATCGCCGATCAGCACAACCTTGAGGTTCAGGGGCAGAGGCTCGGGATTGATGCCCTTGGTGCGAATGGGCGTATCCGGGCCTTCGCCGGAATCTTCAATGCGGGCCATATTGGAGCGCAGGGCGCGCAACAGGCCCTCCCAGGCATTGGGGTGTTGCAGAAGATCCTCAATATGCAGCACCAGAAAACCACCGTTGGCCTTGTGGATGCTGCCCGCGCGGATAAGGGTGAAATCCGTGACCAGCGCGCCCATTTCAGATTCGCGCTCCACGCAGCCGAGCAGGTTCACGGCTGTGGGGTGGTCTTCCACAATGATGGGGGCGCCATCAAGGCCGCTGCTGTCCACCAGCAGGTTAACCTCGTAGCGGTAGAGCACAGCCTCCACCGGCGCGCCGTGCGGGTCGCCCAGAGGGCCGCCGTCCCTTTGCAGAAAGGCATCGGTATTTTTAAGGATGTCTTCGCGCAGGGCCGTAAAGTAGGCATCCAGCCCCTTGACCGGGCAGGCCTTGAGCATGCGCTGCTCAATGGGGTTGAAGAAGGTGGTCAGCACCTGGGTCATGGCTTCGCGTTCCAGGCCGCGCTCGTCGTCCTGAAAGCTTTCTTCCGCCTTGTTCAGTTGCCGCATGTAGCCCGACATGGCCTGCACGAGGTTGTCGCCCCGGCTTTTGAGGCTGAGGCGCAGGGTTGTGTCCAGCCTGTCGAACTCTTCCTCGCTCAGGCGCTTGCCTTCCACCAGCGGATACAGGGTCAGGCCGCCGCTTTCGTCCATATCAAGGTTGAATCCCTTGTCTACGGCAACGGAATTCATCTTGCGCAGCAGGCCCATGCGCGCGTTCTGGAAGTTGTCCACAATCTTGGCGCGGCGCTTTACGTAGGTGCTGGCCTCAAAACGGCGCGGCAGCTCATCGCGGATATGCTCGATCAGTTCCTTAAGGTTCTGCTTTAACTTCTTGCCCATGCCTGTGGGCAGGGCAAAAAGGCAGGGCCGGTCAGGATCGGCAAAATTATGCACGTATACCAGATCTTCAGGCGTCTGGGCCTTTTTGGCCTGAGGGCCAAGGTAGCTCAGCAGCATGTGGCTGCGGCCAAGATCGGCCTCGCCAGACAGGTAGACGTTGTAGCCCTGATTTTTGATTTGCAGGGCAAGGTCCAGCGCCTGCATGGCACGGGGCTGGAATGGATTCTGGCGACCGTTGCGCGGCAGCGGGATGTCCCTGCTCGTTTCCCAGGGAATACGGGCAGGATCTAACGTGGCGTGCAGGCGGGACGCGGGCAGGGGAGCGATAGTTGGCATAGGGAATCGTTATTGTTGGTAAAGTTTTTCCAGAATGGCGCGGCCGCCTCTGGCAAGAAGTGTTTCAGCAAGCTCAAGCCCAATCTGGCGGGCCTTGGAGGTATGGCCCCGCTGCGCCTCGCGCAGAATCTGGCTGCCATCAACCTCTGCCACCAGGCCTTCGAGTACGAATGTTTCGTCATCCTCAAGGCGGGCATGCCCGGCAATGGGCACCTGGCACCCGCCCTCAAGCCCGGCAAGAAAGCCCCGTTCGGCTTCTACGCATACGCGGGTGGGGGTATCTTCAATCTCTGCAAGCAGGGCAAAAAGATCGTAATCGTCTTCGCGGCATTCAATGCCGATGGCGCCCTGTCCCACAGCGGGCAAAAAGGTCTGCGGATCAAGAGCATGCATGTAGGGCGCGCTCAAGCCCAGGCGGTTCATGCCTGCGGATGCAAGAATAATGGCATCGTACACGCCTTCACGCAGTTTGCGCAGGCGCGTGTCCACATTGCCGCGCAGGCTTTCAATGCGCAGATCGGGGCGCAGGGCCAGCAACTGGGCCTGACGCCGCAGGCTGCTGGTGCCAACGCATGCGCCCTGGGGCAGGGCCGCAAGGTCGGCATACTTGCACGAAAGCATGCAATCCGTAGGCGCTTCGCGCTTGGGAATGCAACCCAGTATGAGCCCGTCGGGCAATTCCATGGGCACGTCCTTGATGCTGTGCACGGCAAGGTCGGCCCGGTTATCGAGCAGGGCTTCTTCAATTTCTTTTACAAAAAGGCCCTTGCCGCCCACCTGGGCCAGGGGAACATCCTGAATGATGTCGCCCTTGGTCTTGATGATGACAAGATCAACGGCCAGTTCCGGGTCAAGCGACTGCAAACGGCTTTTGACGTGTTCTGCCTGCCAGAGGGCCAACTGACTGCCACGGGTAGCGATAACTAAGGATTTACGCATGCCTGCCGCCTAATGTCCGCAGCTCGCGCAGTTGCCGCCAGAACATCCGGCGCAGCCGCCGCCACCGCCAGTTGAAGCAGCGTAATCGCCGCCTTCTGCGCCGTTTTTGCGCCGGGCGCAGCAGGACATGAGCTTCTGGGTATCGTTGGAGCCGCAATACGGGCAAGTGGGCGGGGTTTCGTCAAACACCAGTTCTTCAAAATCCCGACCGCATTTCTGGCAAGAATACTCGTAGATGGGCATGGTCAAACCTCGGTTGTGTGTCGCCCTTGCAAATAGGGGGTCAGTGCGACAGCATTTTCAAAAAGATAATAATCCGTCAGCCGGCAAAATAGGTGCCCGGCTGCAAGGTGCAGTTCCTGAACAAGCGCGGGTTCAGCCTGCGGCGTTTCAAGAACCATGTCGCTGTATCGGGCCATTTCGCCGCCGTGCCCGCACAGGCACACGGCAAACTGCCCTCCGCGACGTGCCGCCTCAAGAGCGGCGATGATATTGGCGCTGCTGCCGGTGGAAAAAATCGCCACCAGCATGTCGCCTGGCCGCCCCAGAGCTTCAATCTGGCGCGAAAATATCTGGCTGAAATCAAGGTCGCTGCCAATGGCCGTAAGCGAAGTCGCATCGGCAGACAGCGCCAGAGCGGGCAGGGCGGGCCTGTCCATAAAAAACCTGTTCACAAACTCGGCAGCCATGTGCTGGGCCAGAGCAGCACTGCCGCCATTGCCGCAGAGCAGTATTTTGCCGCCGCCGGCAAGGCACGTGGCCGCGCGCAAGGCCGCCTGACGAAGAAAATCTGCCTGCGAGCGAAAAAAATCTTCGCGCAGGCGCGCGCCTTCGCTGGCGTGCTGTTCAATAATATCAAGGGCTGTATCGTGCATGGCGCTCACAATTGCCGAAACGTGACATGGAAGCCTTCTTATTTAAGGCAAAGCCCTGCAACTGACAAGCGCCCTCAGGCTTGCGGTAACAGACTTGATAACGTAACTTGCGCAGGTATGCAAAACGCAACAAGCCGACACATACTTCTGGTTTACAAGGCCCGGCACGAAAAGGCTGCGGCTCTTGCCCAAGAAGCCGCCCAATGGCTGCGCCAAGATGGGCACGACGTTGCGGGTGTGATCTGCGCTGGCACGGACACCCCGGCCTACGCAACTACTCCCCTTGACTTTGTGGTTGTTTTTGGCGGCGACGGCACCATGCTCGGCGTGGCCCGCCGCCTGGTGGGACGCAATGTGCCTGTGCTGGGCATCAATTTTGGCCGGATCGGTTTTTTGACAGATGCCCAGCCGGAGCAGTGGCGCGAAAAACTCGAAGAATCCCTCACCGGCATGGAACCTGTGCGCTCCTGTATGGCCTTGCAGTGGACGCTCACCCGCAAGGGCGAGCAGATTGCCAGCGGCTGTGCGGTCAACGATGTTGTCCTGAGCCGGGGGTCCTTGTCGCGCCTTGTTCTGTTTGATGTCTATATTGCCGGCGAGCGCCTTGGCTCATTACGCGGCGATGGAATGATCATTGCCACGCCCGTGGGCAGCTCCGGCTACAGTGTTTCCGCTGGCGGCTCGCTGCTGCATCCTTCAATGGAAGCCGTAGCCATCACGCCCATCTGTCCTTTCCTTAATACAATTTCGCCCATGGTTTTCCCCGGCGATACCGAGTGCCGGTTCCAGATTTTGCAGGGTTCCACAGATTGCTACCTTACTGTCGATGGGCAGGAAGGGCAACAGCTGGAGCTGGGCGACACCGTGACCGTCAACGGCTTGCCCGATGCCGTGCATTTTCTTGGCAAAGGAACAACTTTCTTTGAGCGTTTGCGTTCGCGCGGCTTTGCCCTGCAAGGCACTGAATGCATCAGGTGCGGGGAAAACGCATGAGCAACGCGATTTCTGTGGATTCTGTTCGCGAGTTTCATTTTGGGGAGAGTGTCCGCTTTGACGCATGGCTTTACAGCATGCTGATGGACAACAACATAGCCTACGGCATGAACCCCGACATTGTGGCCAGTCAGGAACAGATGGCCTTTATGGTCAGCCTTGCGCGCGATCAGGTGTATTTGCCCTGTTCTGACGATACGTTCAAGCTGTTGTGCCAGCAGACCGCTCCCGAAGAACTTCGCCGCCAGTATAACCGCTCCTGGCGCATCATCATGCGTCTTGTGCGCTCCTTCACGCCTGAAGGCCAGAAACGCAGGCGCATTTTGCAGTTCTGCCGGTTCCGCTTCAAGCAGTATGTTGCCCAGCATACCCTGATCCCTTCACGGCTGGTCAAGCGCATGACTGATCTTGTGCTCGCCCAGGGCAACCAGCTGGACGACCCCTGGCGGCAATTGCGCAGAATTTCCACCAAACGCCAACTTGAAATGCTGGATGAAGCCCCGGTGCGCGACAATCTTGCCGCAGTGCCTGCGGATGCCTTGGCGGCCAATTCCATCGCTTCTGTCAGGCGTATGCTCAACTACGTGGAACTTTCGCGCCTGCTGTGCCTTTCGGCCATGTCCCGCCCCTGGGTGGAGACGCCGCCAGACGCCGAAACAGTGCGTCAGGCCATGGATACCGCGCGCGAAACCTGCGCCCACTTGCGGCAGTATTTTGAGGCCAGCGCGGTCAGATCGGGCACGGTGCTTTTTTTGTGCGACGCTGACGGCGGCGTTGTGTTTGATCTGGCTGTTGCCAACAGCCTCATCCGCATGGGGCATAAGGTCATTTTTGCGGTCAAATCAGGCTTTTTCTTTTATTCGCCCACGCTGGAAGACATGGAGATTGACCCCTCCATCCGGCAGATGATCGGCGGCGGCACAGTGCAGCACGAGCCGCGCATGAGCAAGAACGAACTGTTGCGCCACCTGCGCGAGTACCGCCTGATGGTTATTGGCGATGGAACGCGGGAGCGGCTCAATCTGTACAGGGTCTCGGTGACGTTCTCCCGCGCGTGGAAGGAAGCCGACCTTATTCTGGGCAAGGGCTGGCGCGTGGCCGATGTGCTCATGGGCAGCAGCCACCAGTATACGAGGGATGTGGTCTGCTACTGGCATGATGATCAGGGCTTTCACATCAAACTGCGCCAGCATGCCGAGAGCGCCCATAAATTCAGCGAGAACGACATTGCCGCCCAGTCGGCAAATATTATCGCAGGCATGCGCGAGGCCCGCATGCAGGGCCGCACGGTCATGTTCTACAGTTGCGTGATCGGCAGCATCCCCGGCGAGACTGGTACCGCTATCGAGATTGTGCGCGCCTTTGTAGACAATCTGCGTAAAAAAATGGATAATATTCTGATAATTAATCCTGCCGAGCATTTTATTGAAGGCATGGACGGCGACGACCTCATGTATATGTGGGAGCAGGTGCAGCGCAGCGGTTTTATTGATGTGTGGCGGTTTCAGACCGTTGAAGACATTGAGGAAAGCTTTGCCCTGCTTGGCCGCAAGGTACCGCCGCAATGGTCGGGCAAGGATTCCACCTTTTCCACCGGCTGCACCAAGGAAATGCGTATCGCGCTGGACGTGCAGGCCAAAAACAGGGAAATGCAGATCATCGGCCCCGACCCTCGGCGGTTTTTCCGCAGGGGAGAGTACGGTGTGGGCAAATATTTCGATGCCAGCATCCCCCATTGATGCTTTTGCGTCAAAATGGGCGGCGGTAACCCGCCGGATGCCAGGTTTTGCGGGCGCTTATGCGCAAAGCGGCGCTTTTGCCGCGCAACTACGGGGTGAACCCCGTTGAGGGAGTAATCTGATCTATGGCCGCCTATGAAGCCGTGATTGGCCTTGAAGTGCATGTGCAACTTGCCACGGCCTCCAAACTGTTCTGTTCCTGCCCCACGACCTTTGGGCAGCCTGCCAACGCCAATGTGTGCGAAGTGTGCTCCGGCATGCCCGGTGCTTTGCCCGTGCCCAACCGTCAGGCTGTTCACTTTGCCGCTCTGGTTGGCCTTGCCACCAATTGCGCCATAAATACCCGTTCCATTTTTGCCCGCAAAAACTATTTTTATCCTGATCTGCCCTCCGGCTATCAGATTTCTCAGTTCGAGCTGCCCATCTGCGAACACGGGCACCTTGAAGTGGACGTGGACGGGCGGCGCAAGCGCGTGGGCATTACGCGCATCCACATGGAAAACGATGCTGGCAAGAACATCCACGCCCAGGGCGAAAATCTGAGCTATGTGGACCTCAACCGCGCGGGCACGCCCCTGGTGGAAATAGTTTCCGAGCCGGATATGCGTTCAGCCGCCGAGGCTGTGGCCTACCTCAAGGCCCTCTACAATATTGTGACCTATCTTGGCGTGTGCGACGGCAACATGGAAGAGGGCAGCTTCAGGTGCGACGCCAACGTCTCGTTGCGCCCTGTGGGAACCGAACCTTTCGGCACCCGCACCGAGTTGAAGAACCTCAACTCCTTCCGCAATGTGCAGCGCGCCATTGAGTATGAAATTGCCCGCCAGCAGGACGTGCTGGACGATGGCGACAAGGTCGTGCAGGAAACCCGCCTGTACGATGCCGTTAAAAATACCACGGCCTCCATGCGCAGCAAGGAAGAAGCGCACGATTACCGCTACTTCCCCGACCCGGACATTCTGCCCGTAGATATTACGGAAGAAGAAATGACCCGCTGGCGCGCCGAAATGCCGGAGCTGCCCCATGTTCGCATGGCCCGTTTTGTGGCTATGGCGGGCCTGCCCGAAGCCGAGGCGGAAGTGCTTGTGCAGAGCAGGGGACTGGCCGACTTTTTTGAAGCAGCAGCCGCCAAGGCCGACCCCAAGAAGGTTGCCAACTTTGTGCTTGGGCCGCTGCTGCGCGAATGCAACGCCCGTGGGCTTTCCGCCGCAGACCCCTCCGCCTGGGCCATGAAGCCCGAGGCTCTGGCCGAACTGGTGCGGCTGGTTGACGGCGGCACCATCAGCGCCAAGATCGCCAACGATATTTTTGGCGACATCTTTGAGCAGGGCGTCATGCCCGAAGCCTACGTGAAGGAAAAAGGCCTTGTGCAGATTTCCGACACCTCAGCGCTTGAAGCCGCCGTGGATGAAGTCATTGCGGCCAATCCCGCAGAGGTGGAGGCCTATCGCGGCGGCAAGACCAAACTGATCAGTTTCTTTGTGGGGCAGATCATGCGCGCCACCAAGGGCAAGGCCAATCCTGCTCTGGTGAACGAACTGCTTGCCAAAAAGCTGTAAACTCTCGTCAGCAAATAAACGCCCAAGCGGGGATTCCGGTCATGCCGGGATCCCCGCTTTTTATACTGTTCAAGATAGGTTGCATTTCGAATTTTAAACGCATAAGGGGCCTCGCGGCCCCTAAGGTGCTGACACATCAGCACAGCATATGCGTAAAAGCTAGACGCTCATGTTCAGGCCAGAAAGCATGGAAAGACTGCTGTCGGAATAACTGCCAAAGGAATTTGTGGCGTTGCCCGAGCCGGACCACCATGCGGCCATGGATTCCACCTCAATGCGCTTGCGCAGGTCAGAAGGCGAAACCTGCAATGACTTGCGCGCGTCATCAAGGCCGGAAAGGGCCTGAATCTGGCCGAACTTTTTGACCAAAGCGGGATTGTTGTCAAAGAACTTCTGCACGGCTGCCTTGGTGGCGGCATCGCTGCTTTCAACCACAATGCTGCCATCAGACTTGGTTTGCAGGGTAAATTTTGCATCGCTGCTCACAGCAAGGCTGCTCATGCCGCTGTTCAGCGTCTGACCGAGTTTGGAATTATCCAGCACGGCCTGAATGGCAGCCTTGTTGGCGCTGTCCGTGCTGCTGGCAGCGGTCAGCTTGCCGCTGCTGTCAACAGTCATGGACACAGAAGTACTGGAACTGACGCCAGCAGCGGTAAGGGACGAACGCAGATCCTTGCCGATGGTCGTGTTGCTCTTAAGCCAGGCCTGCACATTGGCCTGATCCGTGGCATTGGCGCTGGTAGCCGTGAGGGAGCCGTCAGCAGCTAAAGTAAAAGTGACACTTGAAGGATCGGTAACCCCAAGTTTTGACAGGCCATCCTTGACGGCAGTGTTGAATTCATTGTTCAACTGGTCGCGATACTTGGTGATCTGGCTGAACGTGACACGGCTGCCGCTTTCAAGGCCCATGGCGTCCATGGCGTACTTTGTAAGTTCCACCATGCTGGAAAGCTGGCTGGAAATACTATTGCCACTGAGCATCTGGTTCAATGAGCTTGAAGAACTTTTGGAACCCGAAGACGATGAGCTGCCGGAAGTGGAGGTACTCAGCTTCTGGTTCTGCCACTGGTACAGCCCACTTGTGTAGCTGTTTACACCCGATACGTTGCTCATGATGACTCCTCGGCAGTTTTTTCCCTTTCTGGGGGCTTGGGGTGCCGTACTGCTCATTAATGCATATTCCAGGCCAGCTATATTTTTATTGTGGTTCTGACGGGGTCGGCCCACCCATGAAAAATATACAGGTTCCGAATCCAGTAATGGACAGGCTAACTGAAATAGGCTAGAGAGCGGCTATGGCAGTACATTCCTCCATGCTTGAGACCGTCGAATTCGACGATCCCGCCTTAGCCAATCAGCTATTTGGCCCTCACAATGCGCATCTTGAGCTGTTGGCCGCAGCCAGCGGGGCCTCCATAGGCAGCCGTGGCGCCAGCATTCTTATTGAAAGCCCAGACATGAACACGCGGCAGGTTCTGTGCAATGTTTTTGTGCAGTTGTACGAGCTGCTGCGCGGCGGATTGTCGCTGAGCCAGCAGGATATCGCCCGCAGTTACGAGATGCTGCGCACGGATCCTGGCCTGAATCTGGAAAAAATTTTCAAGGATGCTGTTTTCGTCAACACTCCGCGCAAAACGGTCACAGCACGCAATGTTGCCCAGCGCACCTACCTTGACTTGCTGCGGCGCAATGAGCTTGTTTTTGCGGTTGGGCCGGCCGGTACTGGCAAAACCTATCTCGCTGTCGCCATGGCGCTGTCCATGTTTCAGCAGCACAGGGTTAAACGCATTGTGCTGACGCGCCCGGCGGTGGAAGCGGGCGAACGCCTTGGCTTTCTGCCCGGCGATCTGGCCGACAAGGTCAATCCTTATCTGCGCCCGCTCTATGACGCCCTGCACGACATGATGCCCCAGCCCAAGGTGGCGTCCATGCTTGAAGTGGGCTCCATTGAAGTTGCGCCCCTGGCCTTCATGCGCGGGCGCACCCTTAACGATGCCTTTATCATTCTTGACGAAGCGCAGAATACCACGCAGGAACAGATGAAGATGTTCCTCACCCGCATGGGCTTTGGCTCGCGCATGGTTGTAACGGGCGACACCACCCAGATCGACCTGCCCATGCAGCCCGGCGGCCAGCGCCCACGCTCGGGCCTTATCCACGCGCTGAATATCCTTGCCAAAGTTCCAACCATCGCAGTGCATCACTTCACCAAGGCCGACGTAGTGCGGCACCCCTTGGTGGGAGCAATCGTAAACGCCTATGATAATGCAGAAAAAAGCGACACGTCCAGCTAGCATCCTCGCACTCTTTCGCATGTTGCGGGCCCGCCACCATTGTGGTCTGGGGCTTTCGGTACTTGTGCTCACCCTGCTTTTCATCAGCCTGCTTGCAGGGGCCAATTTTGAGGCTGTGCCTCGCGTGTACGTTGCCGGGCAAGTGGCGGATTCTGACGTCATTGCCGACCGCGACATCCTTGTTGAAGATGTGCAGGCCACCAAGGCCCGGCGCAAACAGGTGCAGCTTCTGCAACCGCCGGTCTATGATCTGAGTCTTGAACCCTTTACGGCTTTTCAGAACCGTATTGTGGAGATCATGCGCAGCCTGAACAACGGTATTGATTACCATGTTGGGGTCGAAGGCCCGCTGCACAGGCTGGTGGAAGAACTGACACCCACTGTTGCTGACGAAATCTTGCCGGAACTCGCCCAGCCCGAGGCGCAGACATATCTGCTCAAGGTTCTGCTGCCCCAGATTCGCGACCATATGGCAGAAGGCCTTGTGGGCGACATACGCTCGGCCAGGGTTGACCGCTCTGGCGTTATTGTGCGCAATCTGGATACGAATACAGAAATATTGCGCCCGGATGTGGTCAATCTGCCCGATGTGCAATCGTATCTGGCGGAAATTTCTGCCCAGATACGGCAGGTTTCCACCCTGAACCCGCAGTCGCGGCGCGCCATCAACATTCTGCTTTCCGCAACCATGCCTTCCTCGCTGACGCTGAACCGGGAATCTACCCAAAAGCGCAGTTCTGCCGTCATGTCCATGGTTGAGCCCGTGTATTATCAGATACAGAAGGGCGAAATTGTGTTGCGCAAGGGCGAGAGGGTCAGCCGCGAGCAGCAGATCAAGCTGCAAACGCTTTATAAATCCGCTTCTGACCCCATGCACTGGGATATTGCCGCTGGCGCCTTTTTGTGCTCGCTGGTGCTCTCCATCGGCTTTTTTGTAGCCCCCAGCGGCAAACCCGGCACCCCCCTGCGCTGCAAGGACATGCTGCTCATTTCCTTGCTTCTGCTGCTATTCAGCGCCGGGGCAAAGGCTGTGTACGTGCTTGGTATGCGCATCGACAGTCATTCGTTCATCAATACGCTTGCCGTGGGCTACCCTGTGGCCGGGGCAGTGGGGCTGGTCGCCATGGTTTTTGCCGCCCGGCGCTATTGCACCATGGCCCTGTTGATCTCGTTCTTTACCATGCTCATGTTTCAGGCGCAGTTTTCCCTGTTCCTGCTCCATTTTCTCGGCGGCATGCTGGCCACATGGCTTGTAACCAATGCCCAGAGCCGGCAGGACGTGGTGTGGAGCATTGTGCCGCTGACCATCGGCCAGTCCATCATCTGGTTTGGCGCAACCCTGCTGGCCCAAAGCGCCCCCGGCGTCATGCCCACGCAGTTGCTGGCCGTCTTTATCAACAGCGTGCTTTCGCTCATTCTGCTCTTTGCCGTGAGCCCTGTGCTTGAAATCAGTTTTGGGTACAGTACGCGCTTCCGCCTCATGGAACTTATGAGCCTTGAGCAACCCCTCATGCAGGAGCTCATGGTAACTGTGCCCGGCACCTACCATCACTCCCTTGTGGTCGCCAACATGGTTGAAGCCGGGGCCAAGGCCATTGGCGCCAACAGCCTGTTGTGCAAGGTGGCGGCACTGTATCATGACGTGGGCAAGCTCTCGTATCCCGAATATTTCATTGAAAACCAGTTTGGCGGGCCCAACAAGCACGACAAGCTGGCCCCGTCCATGAGTGCGCTCATCCTGCTTTCGCATGTCAAAAAAGGCACGGAACTGGCCGAACGGTACAAGCTCGGGCAGGATATTGCCGACATTATCAGTCAGCACCACGGCACAAGGCTGATACGCTTTTTCTACCAGAAGGCCCTGAATCAGGGCGAAAAGCCGCGTGAATCCGATTTCAGCTATGTGGGACCGCGCCCGCAAACCAAGGAAGCCGCCATCCTCATGCTGGCCGACTCCGTTGAGGCATCCAGCCGCACGCTCAACGATCCTACGCCCGCGCGCATCAAGTCGCACATTGACACCATCATCAAGGGCATCTTCTCGGAAGGGCAGCTGGACGAATCGGAACTGACATTTAAGGATCTGCACTTCCTGAGCGAAAACTTCCAGCGCATTCTGACGGGTATTTTCCATCAGCGCATTGCCTATCCTGACGCCAGAATCAATGACGCCGCCCGGGCTGAAAACAAGCCCAACGGCAAAAACGGCTCTGCCCCAGCAACACATGGCGCAACTGCCCTTACTCCTACCGGGCAGGGCAAACCGTGCGGCGACAAGCCTTGCAACGGAGACAAACCCGCTGCGGCGCAATCGCCCGAAGTCAAAGCCCTGACGAGCCAGCCTGAGAGCGCCAAACAGGCTGGCATACCTGCCATCCCTGAAGAAAAGGGGCAGGCATAGGAATCATGGGCGCTGTCAGGGGTAATCAGCCACAGGCAACCGTGCGCATTTTCTGCCGCTATGCGGCCACAGCATGGATTCTGCCGCTTGACCGCAGGCAGCAGCGCGCTGCCCTTGCGGCCATGCTTGCCGCCGCAGAGCAGGCCAACGTGCCTGTTGTGCCCCCGGCTGTGGAACTGCATCTGGTCGATGATGCCGCCATGAGCGCAACCAACAGGCGCAGTATGGGCTGTCAGGGCCCTACCAATGTGCTTTCCTTCCCCGGTGGCTGCGACAGCCCCGGCACTCTTCTGTTTTCACTGGATACGCTACGCAGGGAATGCCTGCTGTACGGGCAGGAACCGGGCGAACACGCGCTACGCCTGCTGGCCCACGGAATGGCCCACCTGTGCGGGCTTGACCACAGCGAGCAGATGGATGCGGTGAGCGACTATTTTATGGTAGTCGCCGCCGAAGCAGTGGCTTGATGCGCCGAAGTCGCGGTCTGCTTGTACAAAATCGGCTAGGCGGCCCGCTTTCTGCTCAGCGCCGCCAGGGCCATGCATTGCATTTCACGCAGCTTGCGGGCTGATTCTTCACCCCGGTTGTGCCACTCTTCAGGCAGACGCACGGCGTTTATGGCCTTCAGGCCGGGGTAGGCCATGCTGCTCACAGGTGAATTGCTGTCGGCATCCGCCAGCTTCCAGAAAGGGCGCGAAAGCCCGAGCTGGTTGACCCGCCACAGCAGGTCACGGCGTGTACCGGTGCGCAGGGTAGCAAACATGCCCGCCTTCATGTGTTCTTCTGCAGCAAGCGCCCCAGCCCTGGCATAGACAGCCGGCAGCCGCAGCCTTTTGGCAAGGGTCAGTGCAAGCGGCACGCCGCGTACTTCGTGCCCATAATGATGGGGCAGCAGGGCAGGGTCAGTGCCAATTTTCCCGAGGTCATGGCACAAGGCCATCCACACGGCCATGGCATCGCCCGCGAGTTCGTCCATCAGTCGCAGGCTGTGCCCCAACACGCTGTTGGCATGCCACTTTACCGGGCCTGCCGGGATGTAACGCGCGCGCTCGTGTTCTTCAAACCAGGGCGACAAACAGTCCCCCTGCGCCAGAACGCGAAAAAATCGCGCCGGGCGCGGCAAGGCCAGAGCCTTGAGCATTTCCTTGGCCACACGCTCCGCCGGAATGGCCGCCAGCAAAGTCTTGGGCGTGGCGCGCATCTGCTCAAAAGCCTCGCGGGCTATGCGCCAGTCGGGCCAGCGGGAGGCAAAGCGCGCCAGACGAAAAATTCTTGTGGGATCATCCGCAAAGGCCGTGGGCGAAGCCGGGCGCATCATTTTGTTGCGCAAGTCGTCAACCGCCTTGGGGTGCATGTGCAGTCGCCCTGCGCTGTCGAGCGCAAGGGCATTGATGGTGAGATCCCGCGCTGCAAGGTCAGACGCCAGGGTGCCGCCCCGGAGGGGCATGCATTCGCGCCCGTGCCACAGGCAGACATTGACGCTTTTACCCACGCAGACCGCATCTGGGTGCGCGGCCAAAAAGTCGTCCATGCTTCCTGAAAAGGAAAAATCCAGCTCCGTGGGCATACGCCCAAGCAAAAGGTCGCGCATTGCGCCGCCGACGAGGTAGAGTTCCATGCCCCCAGTATGTCACAGCCAACCGTTTGAGGGAAGCTCCCCCACTGGCGCTGACAAAAATTTTGTTCCGCGTATCTGGCGCTTTGGCGAGGTAGGCTCCTGCCTTGATACAGCAGCAAACCTTGCGGCGCGCGCCTGGCTTGCCCCGTGGGACAGCGTTCAGGTTGTCAGCCAGACAGCGGGGCGCGGGCAGTTGCGGCGTCAGTGGCATTCGCCTGCGGGCAATGTGTACGCGGCCCTGCGCCTGCCGCTTGTGCCCCCGTTTGACGGCACGGCGGCGGCACCGGCAGTGGGTGCCCTGCTGGCCGAAGCACTGGCAGTGGACGGTTGGCAGGTGCGTTTGAAATGGCCCAATGACCTTGTGCTGTGCACGTCGGAAGCCGAACCGAGAAAACTGGCAGGCATCCTGCTGGAGGAGCGTGGCGGGGTGCTGCTGGCTGGCATTGGCATAAATGTTCGCTGGTCGCCACCGGCGGAGCAGATGAGGGCAGATGCCGCTCTGGAGGCAACCAGCCTTGCCGCCCAGTATAAATCCGCCACTTTTGCACCTCCAATGGCCGAAGCCTTGTGGCAAACCCTTGTAAAGCGCATGTTTTCAGCTTATATTAACTGCCACTCTTTTCCCGAGGGGTGGAGAGCCCGTGCGGAGTCTCTTTTGCTCTGGCGCGGCGAGAACGTGGAGCTGCGTGACGATGACCGCATCGTACGCGGCTGGCTGGCGGGCCTAGGAACGTCAGGCGGCCTGTGTCTTAACATCAACGGACGGCTTGAGGAATTCATTTGCGGTAGTCTCCGGCTGAGCCCTGCGCGGGAATGACGCGGGATTATGGTCATTCCGGCATGGTTGGGCCTGGGGGCATCGCCGCCCAATGCGAAGCACGTAAGCGTGTTTTCGCCGTCTAACGCCGGTGCGTGGGCAGAAATGCGCCGGTAGAAAAGGGCTGAAAGGCATGGCCAACAAGACATTCTCGGAAGTTCAGGATTTTTTGAAGGGCAAGGTAATACTGGTAGCTAACCGCGGTATTCCGGCCCGTCGCATTTGTCGTTCCATCCGCGAACGTTTTGACGCGGTAGCGGCAATGACTGCGACTGATGTGGACAAAACGGCCCCTGCGGCCTCAACGGCGCAGGAACTGATGCTGCTCGGGACAGACCCCCGCGCGTATCTGGATATTGACCGCATTATCGACAAAGCCAAACAACGTGGCGTAGTCGGCATTCACCCCGGCTGGGGGTTTGCTTCCGAGGACACGCGCTTTCCGCAGCGCTGCAAAGAGGCGGGCATCACCTTTATCGGCGCGACAGCCGAGGCCATGAACCTGTTGGGCAACAAGGTTCAGGCTCGAGAAGTGGCTCGCAAATTGGGCATTCCTGTTGTGCCCGGCTCTGAAGGAGCCGTGGATATTCCTACCGCCCGCCAGCTTATCAACGAGATCGGGCTGCCCATCATGCTCAAGGCAGAAGGGGGCGGCGGCGGGCGCGGTATTTTTGCCATCCATAACGAGGCTGACCTGGAAGACGCCTTTTTCAAGGCTTCCACCATGGCTCAGGCTTCTTTTGGCAATCCGCGCCTGTTTGTGGAAAAGTTCCTTGCCGATGTGCGCCACATTGAAATTCAGGTCATTGCCGACATGTACGGCAACGTGTTCGCCTTTGACGAACGCGATTGCACCGTGCAGCGCAACCACCAGAAGCTCATTGAAATCACGCCTTCGCCCTGGCCGGGCATGACCAAGAACCTGCGCGACAGGCTCAAGGATTATTCCCGCCGCCTGGTGCGCGCCGTGGGCTACCATTCGCTTGCCACGGTCGAATTCCTCGTTACACCCGACGGTACGCCGTATCTTATTGAAGTTAATACCCGTTTGCAGGTTGAACACGGCATCACCGAATGCCGCTACGGCATTGACCTTGTGGAAGAGCAGATCGCCGTGGCCTTTGGCGCGGAACTGCGCTACCGCGAAGAAAGCCAGCGTCCTTCGTACTGGGCCATGCAGGTGCGCATCAACTGCGAAAACCCGCAGGACAACTTCGCCCCCAATTCCGGCCTCATTTCGCGTTATGTGTCGCCCGGCGGCCCCGGCGTGCGCCTTGATTCCAATATCAGCGCAGGCTACGAATTCCCCGCCAACTACGACTCTGCGGGCGCTCTGCTCATTTCGTACGCCACTGACTGGGAAAAGGTGCTTGGCATCACGGAGCGCGCCCTGAGCGAATATGTGATCGGCGGCATCAAGACCACCATTCCTTTCTTCCGTCAGGTCATCAAGCACCCCCTGTTCAAGCAGGGCGGCATCAATACCAACTTCATCGCCACGCATCCCGAGCTCATGGTCTATACCGACCTTGCGCCCGAAGGCGAGCGCCTTGCCAAGCTGGTGGCCGAAATTTCGGCCAAGGGCTTCAACCCCTACGTGCAGCTTGGCGAATACCGTTCAAGCTCCACCCCCTGTCTTGGACCCTTTGAACCTGTGCTGCCGCCCATAAGCACGGCTGCGCGCCGCCAGCCTTCGCCCTATCCGCAGGGCGACCGCATGGCCACGCTGGACTATATCCGTGATTCCGGGCTGGTGCACTTTACCGACACCACAACCCGAGACCTCACGCAGTCCAACTCCGGCAACCGCCTGCGCCTTGCCGAAGACAGGCTCATGGGGCCCTACCTTGACAATGCGGGCTTTTTCTCGCTCGAAAACGGCGGCGGGGCGCACTTCCATGTGGCCATGCTGGCCAACATGACCTACCCCTTCACCGAAGCCAAGGAATGGAACCGCTTTGCGCCCAAAACCCTCAAGCAGCTGCTGGTGCGCTCCACCAACGTGCTTGGGTATACGCCGCAGCCGCGCAACCTCATGCTCAAAACGGGCGAAATGATTTGCGACCACTATCAGGTCGTACGTTGCTTCGACTTTTTGAACCATGTGGAAAACATGCGCCCCATTGCGGAAGTGGTCATGGACCGCAAGGACGTTATCTTCCAGCCCGCCATTTCCATGTCGTGGGCCAAGGGCTTTGACGTCAAGCACTACCTGGGCGTTACCGAAGCCATGCTGCGCATGGTGGGCGACATCATGGGCGCAAGCCCCAAGGAAGCCTCGCGCCACATCATTCTGGGCCTCAAGGACATGGCCGGCGTTTGCCCGCCGCGCTTCATGGACGAGCTGGTCAAAGCCCTGCGCAAAGCCTGGCCCGAACTTGTGCTGCACTACCACAGGCACTATACCGACGGCCTGTTCGTGCCCTCCTGCGGTGCTGCGGCCAAGGCCGGTGCGCACATCATCGACGTGGGTCTCGGCTCTTCGGTACGTTCTTATGGTCAGGGCGATGTGCTTGCCACCATGGCCTATATTGAAGACGAACTGGGCCTCAAGTGCAACCTCGATAAAAACGCCATCCGCGACGCCAACTTCGTCTGCAAGCAGATCATGCCTTATTACGACCGCTACTGCGCGCCGTACTTCCAGGGCATTGACTATGACGTTACGCGCCACGGCATGCCCGGCGGGGCCACTTCCTCCTCGCAGGAAGGCGCCATGAAGCAGGGGTACATTCACCTGCTGCCCTATATGCTCAAGTTCCTTGAAGGCACCCGCCAGATCGTGCGCTATCACGATGTTACGCCCGGCTCGCAGATCACCTGGAACACGGCGTTTCTGGCCGTTACAGGCGCATGGAAGCGGGGCGGCGAAGACGAAGTGCGCTACCTGCTGGAAGTGCTGGGTCAGGTCACCCGCACCCCCGAAAAAGAGCTTACGGACGAAATGCGCCGCGCGCGCCTGAACATCTATCAGGACTGCAACGACGCCTTCCGTAACCTGCTTCAGGGCAAGTTCGGCAAACTGCCGCTCGGCTTCCCTGCTGACTGGGTCTACCAGAGCGCCTTTGGCTCTGACTGGAAGAGCGCCATGGCGGCCCGCACCGAGGCTTCGCCCCTTGAATCGCTGGCAGAAGTGAACCTTGCAGCCGAAGAAAAGGCCTGCGCCGAAATTCTGAAGCGCAAGCCCAACGATGAAGAGTTCGTGCTGTACCTTAACCATCCGGCAGACGCGCTCAAGACCATCCAGTTCAAGTCCAAGTTCGGCGATCCCAACAACCTGCCTTTGCATGTATGGTTCGAGGGTCTGAAAGTCGGCCAGGATCTGTACTTCAACGACAGCAGCGGCAAGCCCCATCATCTCTTGCTGCTCAGCATCTCCACCCCCAACGATGCGGGCATCTCCATCTGCCGTTATGTGCTCGACTCCGAATTCATGAGCTGCGAGGTTCAGGTTCGGCAGCCTTCGGGCAACGGCGCAAAGAGCACGCTTATGGCCGACACGGCCAACAAGTATCATGTGGCCGCGCCGAGCAACGGCGACTTGTGGGTCATGTATGTGCATCCCGGTGATGTGGTTAAAGCGGGCGAAGAGCTCTTTAACGTTTCCATCATGAAGCAGGAAAAGGCCGTTCTGGCCCCCATTGACGGCATGGTGAAGCGTGTGCTCAAAACCGCCGACTTCAAAGAAAACAAGCAAATGGTTTCGGTCAGAGAAGGTGAGCTTATTGTGGAGCTGGGGCCTGTGCCGCGCGTGTGCGGCAATGAGGCCTGCGGCCAGCCCATTCCTATGGATAACATCGCATTCTGCCCCTATTGCGGTGTGCGCGTAAGTTAATTACTACGCTCACTACTGGAATTTGTGGACAGTTCCTTAATGGCGATATACAATTTCCAAGGTTGTTAAGCTTCTGTTTCCCAAACCGGAGGAAGACATGGCTAAGATTCCCGCCGCCAAACCTGCGCAGAACAAACCCAAGGGCGCAGCGCCCGAGGCAGTTCAGAAAAAACTGGTGCTTGATGGCGCCGAAATTGTGCAGATTGGTCCCGAAGCGGAGTTGCTTGTTGGTGGTAAGAACTACAACACAGCCCTGATCAGTCAGATTCAGGGCATTCAGGCGCCCCATTTTCGCGCCATCTCATCCATTGCCTTTCATCATCTGCTTGATGAAACAAAGGTTAATGGGCGTGTGGTACGCAGCGTGGTGGACCGTGAATACGGGCGCATTGACTGGAACGACCCCGAAATCAACCAGGATCCGGACTTCTTGCAGAAGTTCGTGCGTCAACTCGGCAAGCAGATTCATCAGGCCGCGCTGGCGGAAGGCGAGCAGACCAATACCAAGCTGCGCACCTTTATCAACAATATAGTCGAAGGGTTCGCCACCTCCCCCGAGGGCATCGACCAGTTGCGCAAGCGCTCGGTCATGGTGCAGGCGGCCATTTTGTCTGTTGAAGTGCCGCACGACGTTGCGGAAGCCGTGCGCGGCGCATACCGCGACATCTGCCGCGAAAACGAAGACGACATGACCCCCGTGGCCGTGCGTTCTTCCGCTGCGGGCGAAGACTCGCGCAAGAAGGCCTTTGCCGGTCTGCAGGATACCTACCTGAACATGGTGGGTGAAGACAGAGTGGTGGAAGCCTACCATTGGGACTGCTCCTCCGCCTACAATCTGCGCTCCATGACCTACCGCCGCGAGGCCATCCTTGACGCTCTGGCCAAGGCCGAAGAAACCGGGGACGAGAGCATTGCTGAAAACGCCAAGCTTGAGTGGGCCATCGAGCACACCTCGCTTTCTGTCTGCATGATGCAGATGATCAATCCCGTGATTTCCGGTACGGCCTTTTCTGCCGATACCGCCACGGGTTGCCGCGGCACGGACCGCCGCGAACTGGTCAGCATCGATGCCAGCTACGGCCTCGGCGAGGCTGTGGTGGGCGGCAAGGTGACGCCTGACAAACTTTATGTCTTCCAGCGCGACGACGGTGGCGAAGTAGTCATCCGTCAGATGGGCTGCAAGGACATGAAGATCGTCTATGACGAACGTGGCGGCACCCGCGAAGTGGAAGTGTCCGAACTTGAGGCCCTGCGTTGGGCGCTTTCGCTCAGCCAGGCCGAACGCGTTGCCCAGGGTGTACGCGCCGTCAGCAAGGCGTACGGCGGCATCATCATGGACACGGAATTCTGCATTGACGCCAACGACAAGCTCTGGTTCGTCCAGGCGCGGCCCGAAACCCGCTGGAACGACGACCTTGAGCTGCACCCCCATACCATCTTCATGCGCCGCCGCGAGGTGGACGCCAAAGCCGCCGCCGAAGCCGAAGTGCTGGTGGAAGGCAACGGCGCTTCACGCGGTGCTGGGCAGGGCACGGTGCGCTTTTTGCGCTCCGCCCTTGAACTGAACAAGATCGCCAAGGGCGATGTGCTTGCCGCCGAACGCACCGACCCGGACATGGTGCCGGGCATGCGCGTAGCCTCGGCCATCATGGCCGACGTGGGCGGCGACACGAGCCACGCGGCCATTACCTCCCGCGAGCTTGGCATTGCCGCTGTTATCGGCATTCAGCGTCTCGACATCCTGCGTGCGCTCGACGGCGCGGAAGTGACCGTTGACGGCACGCGCGGTAAAGTCTACCGCGGCCTTTTGCCCCTGCACCTTGTGGGCGGCGAAATGGATCTCTCCAAGCTGCCCCTTACCAAAACCAAGGTCGGCCTTGTGCTGGCCGATGTGGGTCAGGCGCTGTTCCTCTCCCGTCTGCGCAACTTCCCCCAGTTTGAAGTGGGCCTGCTGCGTGCGGAATTCATGCTTGGCAACATCAGCATCCATCCGCAGGCGCTGGAAGCCTTTGACAACGGCGAGCTTGAAAATGTGGTGCACAGCAAGCTGAAAGAGCTTGAGAACCGCCTTTCCAAGGTGCTGCGCGAGCAGATGGCAGCCGGGCTGATCGTATTCAACTTCAACCTGCGCGAATACGTGGGCGAAGTGACCGGCCTTGCCGCAGAGGTTGAAGCCTTTGCCGAAGCGAGCAAGAGCCTGAATGCGGAAGAAGTGCTGATGCAGCACCGCAAGATGCGCGAACTGGATCACAAGGTTGACCAGCACCTCGAAATGGCCTCGCGCCGCATTGAAGTGCTCAAGACCTCCAATGATCTGTCCGATCATGTGCGCATCATCATGGGCTATGACGACGCTCTGGCCCTGCTGAATCCGGCTGACCCAGAATCCGCCAAACGCGTTGCCGAAATTGAAGCCACGGTTGAAGAACATGTGCGCCGCATCAAGGATCTGCCCGCAGTCACCAAGCTGATGGACAACATCAACCATCTGCGTGAAGAAGTAAGCCTGCGTTCGGGCCTGAAAAAGGAAATGGACGACCTGCGCAACCTGACGGACAAAATTCGCGGCATCATCAAGGCCCGCGGTTTCCGTACCGGCAAGGAGCACTACGTTCAGACCCTGGCCCAGAACCTTGCCCTCTTTGCCATGGCCTTCTACGGCAAGCCCATCACGTACCGCACAACCGACTTCAAGAGCAACGAATACCGCAACCTGCTGGGCGGCAGCCTCTTTGAACATACCGAAGACAACCCCATGCTTGGCTATCGCGGCGTTTCCCGTAATATCCATGACTGGGAAGTTGAAGCCTTCAAGCTGGCCCGCGGCGTATACGGCGGCTCCAACCTGCGCATGATGCTGCCCTTTGTGCGCACTCTGGAAGAAGCCCGCTCCATGCGCAGCTACCTTGAGCAGGTTCACAAGCTCAAGAGCGGTCAGGACGGCCTGAAGATCATCCTCATGTCCGAGCTGCCTTCCAACGCCATTCTGGCCAAGCAGTTCATCACTGAGTTTGACGGCTTCTCCATCGGCTCCAACGACATGACCCAGATGGTGCTGGCGACAGACCGCGACAATTCGCGCCTGTCCCATATCTATGACGAGGAAGATCCGGCGGTTGTCTGGGCTATCCTTGTCAGCATCTTCACCGGCCAGAAGTACGCCAAAAAGGTGGGCTTCTGCGGTCAGGGCGTGTCAAACAGCATCATCCTGCGCGGCCTGGTTGCCATCGCGGGCATCACCTCCGCCTCTGTGGTGCCGGATACCTACTACCAGACCGTGTTTGATATCGCCTCTGTGGAAGGGGAAAACCATTCTGCTGCTGACCTCGGCAAATGGCTTGCCGCGCAACACCACAAGCGCCTTGCCGACCTGATGGAAAAGACCGGCTACGGTCATATCCTCAAGAAGTACAAGGAACCGCAGGATATTCAGGAATGGTACGAGGGCGAGTTGCAGCGTCGGCACGAACAGTTCCGCGATCACCTCGACACGCCCAAGGAAGCCTTCTACCGCGCCGAATTGCAGAGCTTCCGCTCCACCTTCCACAAGCCTGTGATCTACGCCACCTGGAACTGGGACGAAACGGTTGAGGATGCCCTGCATCACTCCGGCTTCCAGAACTTCGAGGAACAGGCCAAGGCTCTGGAATACTCCCGCACGGTCAACGACTAGCGCAAGCTGGTCACTACCGACTGATACACCAAGGCCCGGATCTCAGGATTCGGGCCTTTTCGTATGACTACAATAAATTTTTGACTATTGACATTTCTCAGCCACTCCTTAATTAAATTAATCATTAACTTTTTTTAATCGAGGATTCTATGATTACCGACTCCCAGATTGAAAATGGAAAGATGCGTACGAATTATTCTCAAAAAGAGCAAATGCATGAGCATAATGATTGCATTCGCATCGCATATGAGTGGTTAGATGCACAAAAGAAAACAAAGACTGTAATAAAAAAAGATTTTCCATTGAAGCATATAATTGAAAAATGGGGCGGAAGATATATTTCACAATCAGATGTTGAAGTTGCTGCATTCTTACATCCTGAAATACAAGGATGTTATCCAAATTATAACTTTAGTTCAAGATTGACTGAACCTTCTAACGATAGACTGGATGGAATTGGAGAAGCCTTTGCGCATGATTACCGAAACAAACACTCCCCGGAAATATATAAGTATCACGAAAAGTAACAATATGAATTAAAAGGTAAATTTTAATGGATATGAACAAATTTAATCGAACGGTTCAATTGGTTTGTCCTTCTTGTGGGTGCGCTGAATTGCATGAACCATTGGAAAACAATAATGATATTATAACTTGCGCTTCATGCGGCAGAGCCATGTCCAGGGTAGAACTTGAGGATGGAAATTCTGAGTCAATCTCAGCGACTATTGATGAGATGGCGAAGTAACAGACTATGCTGAAGCAGAGGTAAAAAAAATGCTTGAAAAATCATTTTCAAAATTTGGCAATATTAAAATTAGGTGAGCTAATGAACATATCAAATAGCGATATTTTGGCACTGCTTGCATTACTACTGTCTGCCTATGCTACGTTGCAAACAGCTTTATTCAACAAAAAACAAAAAAAATTAATAGAGTTACAAGAAAAGCTAAATCTAATTCACCTTGAGCGGGAATCACATGAAGCCATTTCTAATACTAAGGCTGATATAAGCGCGACAATTATTGACATTGGAAGAAATAAAAAAATAAGAATTTGTAATCAAGGTAAATCTGTAGCCAAAAATGTTAGAATCTCTTTTCCAGAAGGCAATGACTGTGTCCTAGAGGGGGAAATCTATGAAAAGTTTCCTTTGGAGCAATTAGATAAATTTGCAAAAGTTGACATATGCGTTGCTCAACATCTGGGAACGAAACCTAAATTTACAATTTCATTAAAATGGGATGATGACTATGGAGTTGATCGGGAAAGACAAGTATATTTAACATTATAATTTAATATAAATCTCCTTCCCATCACGAAAAAGCCGGGCCTGGAAATCCAGACCCGGCTTTGCATGTTCAGGCAGGGTAGAGCGTTAGCTCTTGATGCTGAAGTTGAGCTTGCTCTGCATGTTCTGCACGCTCTTGCTCAATGTGCTCATGGCATCGTCAAATTCCTTTTGCAGGCTGTCCATGAGTTCATGCACCGAGATAATCTTGTTCACACGGGCCACATTGGCGCCGCAAAAGGCAAAGCCGCGTTCAAGATTGCCCTTCATGGCGTTAATGAGCGCCTGGGCGATGCAGTAGGGCGTTTTTTCCTGTTCGCAGGTGTGTACGCAGTGGAACACGCATTTGAAAGGCTTTTTCTTGCCTTCGCGCGATGCCGTGATGAATTCATTGCCAAGAGCGCGGCCAGGCATGCCCACCGGGCTTTTAATAATGGTGATGTCTTCATCGCGCGCAGAAAGGTAGCTCTGCTTGAAGCGGTCATCGGCATCGCATTCGTGGGTAGCCACAAAGCGGGTGCCCATCTGCACGCCGGAAGCGCCAAGATCGAGGAACTTCATGATGTCTGCGCCGGAGTACACCCCGCCGGCGGCGATAACAGGCACCGCGCGACCGCACTTGTCTTCCATGGCCTTGGCGGCCTCAACCACCTGCGGCACCAGAACTTCAAGCGAATGGTTGGGATCCTGCAATTCTTCGGCCTTGAAACCGAGGTGGCCGCCAGCCTTGGGGCCTTCAACCACAAAGGCGTCAGGCGTGTAACCAAAACGCGAGGCCCATTTTTTGGCGATTACCGTGGCCGCTCGGGCCGAAGAAACAATGGGAACCAGCTTGGTTTTGAATTCTTCCTTCTTTTCTTCGCACACCTGCAAGAGGTGATGCGGCATGTCGAGGGGAAGGCCAGCGCCGGAAAAGATGATGTCCACCTTGTTTTCAACGGCGGTGCGCACCATCTGGCTGAACGTGGTAAGCGCCACCATCAGGTTGACGCCGATAATACCGTTGCTGAGTTCACGTGCTTTCAATATTTCATTGCGCAGGGCGCGCAGATTGGCTGTAAGAGGATCCTTGGCCACATCGGGTTCTTTCATGCCGATCATGGCCCCGGCGATGACGCCGATACCACCCTGATTGGCAACAGCCGACGCAAGCCCGGCAAGCGAAATACCCACGCCCATGCCACCCTGAACTACAGGGATTTTAGCCGTGAGATCACCTATCTTGAGTGCGGGGAAAGACATTGCAAGACCTCCGTCCTGTCCGTAAGCAGCATGCCACTTTGCATCGTTTCGATTACAAACGACATGCCTATGTTTGCCGGGAAGCATAGCTGGTAATTTCACAAGACGCAACAATCATCTTTAATATATGTATTCCGGCCCGTTATCCTGCGCATAGGGACGCATAGGGGCACCAGTCGCAATGGCGGTCCGGGCGCGCCTTAAAGGACGGCGCATGGCGCATGTGCAGCAATACAAGAGAAAGCGCCGCGTGGCAGTATCCAATGGCCTCCGCCAGGTCTTCATCCACCAGCCCTCCAAAAAGAGGATACTCCCTGCCAGCGTTGCGCAGCTCAACCAAGGCTGCATCGCCAACCGGGCCAAGGCCGCTGCCCACAGCCATGCTCACATAGCAGGGCAGTTGCAGGCTGGGCAGCCGGGGCCGCAACTCTTCAAAGAGGGCATCCATATCTTCAAGCATCTGGGCGTCAGGCTCGTACCCCCCGCCAGTTTGCGTCTGGCGCAGGGTCGCAAAAAGGCTTTCAATACGCCTGAAATAAAGAATGTCGCCCCACAGGCTTCCATCATGTAATTTAAGGCTGCCGGTCTTGTAGTCAAGGATGTGCAGCAGGTCATCCCGCCGGTCAATGCGATCCATTATGCCCGTAAAGGAATATTCGCCGCCTGCCAGCGACAGCGTGGCCTTGAGTTCTTCCTCCAGCGCCACAATGATTGTGCTGTCGGGCTGGTTATCCAGAAATCGTTGCAAGCGTACAGGGGCGGCTTCTTCCAGCATGAGGCAACTGTCCGGCGGCAAAATGCGGCGCAGGTCGGCCTTTTCAAGCTCCTCATGAAACCGCGCAAGCATGGTCTCGCGGCTGATATCACCCCGGCGCACCTCTTTATTGAGATACGGTTCGTACAGCGCGTGCAGCGTATCGTGAATGCAGGTGCCCACGGCTGCGGGGTCGTCCCCTTCGTTGACTTCCTGCGGCGGTTGCAGCCTGCAGAGGTATTGCCAGGCAAAGCGCAGTGGGCACTGCTGGTAAACATCCAGCCTTGTGGGCGAAAGCGGTTTTTGGAGCAGGGCCAGCATGGCCTCGTGCAAGGCCTCTGTGCGGGGCAGGCTTTTGGGCGCGGCAGGGGTGCTGCGCACCACGCAACGGGCCATGCCCAACGGCCCCTGACCGGGCACAAGCAGCTCGCCACGGCGTTGTTCTTCTTCCCACAGCAGTTGCTCAACAAAGCGGCTGCGGCTTTTTTTGCCGTCAAAGAGCGCAGAGCGGCTGATGCCCTCCTGCCAGAAAAAGCGCACCTCCTGCGCTCCGGCGCAGAGCCGGTACAACGTGTGGGCTGTCGCTCGTTCGCGCCTGCGGGCATCGGGCAGGCCAAGCACCTGCCGCAATGAATCGGGTAGCAGAGGATCCTGCGCAGGGTTGCCGGGCAGTTTGTCGTCCGTGGCATCCACAATAAGCACCCTGTCAAAGTGCAGCAGGCGCGTTTCAAGCATGCCGAGCACCTGCAAGCCCGTGAGCGGCTCCGCCTCAAAAGGCACGCGCTCCTGTTGCAGCACTTCGCGCACTATGCCGTGCAACACGCTGGTGGGAAAGGGCGTCTGCGCAAGGCAGTTTTGCCGCAACACAGGGGCCGCATGGCGGGCAAGCCGGTACATGGCCTCTGCATCCAGCGGAAAATGCCGCCACATGTCGCCGCCGTTGCGCAGCAGAAAATCGCAGATGTTTTGCAGGCACAGGGCCATGCCCTCGGTGGTGTCCACCTGCCCTGGCTGGCGCACCAGCACATTGAGCGTGGCTTCAAAAAGCTCAAAAAGCGCAGGATGCATGCCCGGGGCGCACTCCCGCGCAACCTCGTCCATATTCACAAACCGCGCCCCGCCGCGGATCATGCCCTCAATGCGGCGCAAGACCTCGCGCAAATAAAGGGGCGTCGCGCTGCCATCATCCACGCGTAGCAGGTTCAGATAGGGGTGCCGCAGGCACTGGAGCAGGTTGCGCCAGTAGTAGCGGCCATCTTCCGTCCTGTTTTCCTGCAATTGCAGCAGGGCCTCAAGCAGTCGGTTAAGGGGCGAACGCTCCAGCGGGTAGCCCATGGACACGTTGACGTCCTTGTTGGGCAGATGGTGCAGCACAGGCATGAGCAGGGCGCTGTCCGTGAGCACGACCGCCGTGGAAAGCCCGTCAGGAGCGGCTAAATCATTGTTGCTGCCGTTGCCGCTGCCCGGTGCCGCCAGTTCTTCATGCAATGCTTTAAGCTGTGAATGACAGTCGTACCCGGCAAAAAACGATATGCGCGGTTTGTGCGCGGCCTCGGCCTCCGTGGGCTCCACGGCAAGGCGAGCCGTGGCCTTCCAGCGGCGCAGCCACGCGGCCTGAGCCTCGCACGCCCAGTGCGGCGCGGCGCCAAGAGCCAGCGCCGGATCTGCATGCAGGCAAATCTGCCCGCCAGCCTGCCACAGCCTGCGCAGCAGGGCTTCTTCACTGCCGGTGAGCAGCGAAAATCCGGCCATCACAACGGGGCGGTCATCTGCGGGCGTAAAAAAGCGGGGCAGGGCAAGGCCGTCTTCGCTGACGGTAAAGGCGTCCAGTCCCGGCGTCGTCCAGCGGCGGGCCTCCAGCGCGGCCACATAGGCCTTGCCTATGCGCCCAAGAGCGCCCAGCAGGGCAGCCGCAGGGCCGGAAACCTCCTGCTCCACATGGCTGAGATCCACAGCAGCCACGCGCTGCCCCAGCATTTCTTCCAGCAGGTTTGAGAGCCGCAAGCCCCATGGCAGAAAGTGCGCCATGTCCATGCGGGCAAAACGTGCGGCAAGGCCTTCGTCATCCTGCGCGAGACCCATAACGCATTCGTGCAGCAGGGCGACCCTGTCCAGCACGTTGGCCGTGTGGAGAGGGTCAGCGCTGGTTTGCGACCGCCAGGCCGAGATCACATCCGCCAGAGTCATGACCTTGGGCAGCAATCCCTGATAGCCTTCTTCCGCATAGAGCTTGGTAAGGTAACGCCAGGGTCGGTTGTGGGGCACGATCAGCAGGGTTGCGCCCGCCCGCCCCTTGCCGATGCTGGTCAGAAAGGCTTTGAGGTCGGGCAGAAAGGGCCGCTGCCAAGGAAAAACAAGAATCGGCGATGCGCTCATGCCTGAGCCTCCGTGGCGGGCAAAAGATCGCTGCAACGCTCGGCAAGAGCCGAAACGCCGTGCGCTTCCACAAGCTGAAACCGCCGCAAATCAAGGTACACCAGCAGACCGCGCGCACTGCCGGGGGCGCAGTCGTTCCCGGCTTCCAGGCAGGCAAGGTAGGTCTGTAGCTGCGCCACATGATCGGCTTCGGGCTGACCGCTTTTATAATCAAGCACCAGCGGCCCCCATGGCTCATGCACCAGCAAATCCATGCGCAGCAAGCGGCCCTCGGCATCCATGAGCGAATGTTCGGGCCAGCCCGTCTGCAGCCAGCGCGCCGCCTGCGGTTGCGACGCGAACCATTGCAGCGCCGCTGCGGCATTTTCCCGCAATGCGGCCTCGTCCGGCACAGGCAGCGAAAAATGCCCAAGGCCGAAGTTCAGCGCAGCCTGCGCGTCCGCCTGCGGATTGCCCGTTATGTGCAGATGCTCAAGGCACAGGTGCAGAAAGCTGCCCCTGTCTTCTGCGCGAAAGCTGAACCCTGCCAGTGGATTACGAAAAATCTTGAGGCGCGGCAGCCACTGCATGGGCCGCCATGCGGGGTCTGCAAAGCCAGCGGAATCCTCAACATCAGGGGCCTTTGCATTGCTTAAGGCGATATCCACAGGGAAATCGGCAACATTTTCAACGCGCTCCACAGTCTCTGCCTTGCTACCCCAGGGAGCCGCGGCAGAAGCCCTCGCGGCAGTTGCAGCCGGGGCGGCATCGTGCGCTGCTGGTTCCTCGCCCACGGTGTAAGGTGCGGTGAACCCGGCCTCTCCCATGAGCATGTCCAGCACATCACTGGTAGAGCCGCGCCCGCCCACGGTGCTTGTGCGCAGCACATAGAGCGCATCGCGCGCACGGGTAAAGGCCACGTAAAGCAGGTGGACGTTTTCACGGCACTGGCGGGCAAGCTCCTGATGATAGGGCGCACCCAGATGCTTTCTGTTGCCCACGGCAAGGCGCAGGCCCTCGCGCTCGACCATCACGGTTTCATTGCCCATGCGGGCGCGCAGGTCTGTCCACGGCACAATAACCACCGGGGCTTCCAGGCCCTTGGATTTGTGGATGGTCATGACGCGTACGGCATCCATGTTTTCGGGCATGGGCACCTTTTCTTCGCCGCTTTTGGCGCGCCAGTGCTCCAGAAATGTGGGCAGGGTGGCAAGGCCCTTTTCTTCCGCGCTGTGCAGCACTTCCATAAATCGGCGCAAAAAGGTCTCCGCCTCGGGGTAGCGCCGCTCCACATCCAGCCGGGCAAACCATTCAAGCGTCATGTCATAGGGCGTCATGAGGCCTGACTGACTGTGGAACGGGGCAAGCAGCCGCTGCCAGATTTCTGGCCAGCGCTTTTTGAACCGCTGGAACAGCGGCCCGCCTCTGGATGCCGCGCACCAGCCCGCAATGTCTTCGTGCGCAAGGGCCGCAGCTTCTGGATGCTCCCGAAAGATGCTACCGCACACAAGGCTCATAAAGGCTATGTCGTCCTCAGGATTATCAAGAAAGGAGAGCAGGGCCACGGCCTGCACCACCAGCGGATGCGCGGCAAGCCGCAGGCTGTTTTCTGTAATCACGGGGATATTTTCGCGAATCAACCTGTCTGCCACAAGGGTGGCCTTGCCGTTGCTGCGCACAAGGATGAGCACATCGGCCCATGGATGGTGCGGCTCAACATCCTCATGCAGCAGGGTGCAGAGGCGTTCAAGCACATCTTCGCCCAGAGCTTCGGCATCCACGGAAAGAATGGTTTCCACGCGCACAAGGCCGCCCTCGCGGGCGTTTTCAGGGCATTGCTGCTCCGTGCCCGCAAAGGCGCGCACAAGGCCCTGAGCGGCCTGCCCGCAGATTTCCGGCGGGGTGCCCGTGGGTAAAAGGGCGGCCATGACCTTTGCGGCCATGTCCGGCTGCCCCAGGGGGCCGAAAATGCCGTTGTTGTGCTGCACTATTTCGCGGCGGCTGCGCCAGTTGTAGGGCAGATTGTCGCGCTGGCCATCGGGTGCGAGGGCTGTGAGGCCCGCATCGTCAAACACGCCGTCAAAAAGCTCCGGTTCGCCCCCACGCCAGCCGTAAATGGACTGCTTGACGTCCCCCACCCAGGTGAGGGAGCCGCCGCGCGAGAGAGCTTCTTCCACAAGGGGGCGCAGGGCGTACCACTGCTCGCGGCTGGTATCCTGAAATTCATCCACAAGAAAATGCGTGAGGCGCGAGCCCATGCGGCACAGGGCTTCGGGCACGCCGTTGTCGCTTTCAAGCACCTGCCGCGCCATGTGCGGAATCAGCAGGCCAGGCAGGCTGCCTTCCTGCCGCTGGTTTTGCACAAAGGCCTGCACAAGGGTGCGCGCCAGCAGGAGCACGGGGGCAAGCCCCACAGCCTGACGCAGCAGGGGAGCGGTATCCACCAGAACCCCGGCGGCGCGGGCAAAGGCCTCGTAGGCTTTTTGCACTTCGTCGCTGACAACGGGCTTTTTCAAAAACAGGTCAGAGGCGCTGGCCTTGCTCAGGTATGCCGAAGTCTTGCACTGCCCGGCGGCAATGGCCTCCACAGCCGCGAGGGCGTTTTTGCTGAAACTGAGTCCGCTTGCAGCCGCAGCAGACAGAAAGATATTGGCATGGGTAACTGCCGAGCTTTCCACTTCGCTCAGCCGCTTGTGCAGGGTTTCTGTGGGCGAAATATCCTCAAAGCGCCCGAGCAGCACGTCATCCAGCAGGCCGCGCAACTGGTTGAGCAGTTTTTCGCCCGCAAGAAAGCCCGTGCTGTTCTCCCGCCAGGCCATGGCCCGATAAACCTCGCGCAGCAGGGATCGCATGGTTTCATCGCCCTGCCATGCGCGTTCAAGCAGTACATCAAGGTAGGGAGTGAGCACTTCTTCGGTGGCAAAGACAGGCTGAAAATCCGGATGCAGATCAAGTTCCAGCGCTGCCGCGCGCACAATGAGGTGCAGCAGGCTGTCGATGGTGCGGATGTTCAGCGCGCCCATATCGCGCATGATCACATCCACCCAGCGGGAGGCCTGCTCGGGCGAAAGCGCAAGCCCGCCCAGGGGCTGCCCGAGGGCCGCACTCTTGAGCTGCCGGATAACGCGGTCGCGCATTTCGGTTGCAGCGGCATTGGTAAAGGTGATGGCGAGGATGTCGCCCCAGCCGCAGCGGCCGCCCGGCAAAAGCACGCAGGCCGAGGAAGCGGACGCGCTCGCGGGCGGCCCGCTCTGCACCAGCCTTTGCAGAAAACAATGCGTCAATTCATAGGTCTTGCCGGAACCGGCAGAGGCCTTGACCTGTCTGAGATGCTTCATGCTGCCGGTTACGCCGGGGGCAGCATGCCGTGCAGCATGCCCTGACCGGTGGATTCAAGCACAGCCCGCCACAGGTCTGAATAGATGTTGAGCTTGCGGCGCTTGCGAGTCACAAGCTCCAGCGGCAGATGGACATAACGGTCCTGAATCTTGCCCACCACCATGTCTGTGCGACCGGCCATGGCGGCGTGCACGGCGTACTGGCCCAAAAATCCGCAATAGACCTTGTCATTGGCGTTGGCCGGGATGGAGCGGATGATATAGCTCGGGTCAATATATTTCAGCGAATGCTCAATGCCGCGCGCACCAAGATACGAGCTGATATTTTTGCGCAACAGGTCAGACACATCTCCAAGCACGGGGTTGCCCGACACATCCTTGGCTGCGTGGTTTTCCATAAGGTGCTGACCCGCGCCCTCGGCTGCCACAATAACGGCATGCCCGCGCGAGCGCAGGCGTTCTTCCAGCGCAGGCAGAAGCCCGCCCTCGCCCTCAAGGGCAAAGGGAGCTTCCGGAATGAGCACAAAGTTCACTTCTTTCAGGGCCAGAGCCGCGCGCGCGGCGATAAAGCCGGATTCGCGCCCCATCAGCTTGACCAGCCCAATGCCGTTGGGCACGCCGCAGGCCTCGGTATGAGCGCATTCAATGGCCTCCGTGGCCTTGAAGGCGGCAGTTTCAAAACCGAACGACTGGGGAATGAAATTGATGTCGTTATCAATGGTCTTGGGGATGCCGATGACGGATATCTTGAGCCCGCGCGCCTGCACCTCGCTGCTGATGGCGAGGGCGGCCTTCATGGTGCCGTCGCCGCCAATGACAAAGAGAGCGTTGACGTTGCTGCGTTCAAGGGTATCCACAATTTCTTCGGCAGACTGCGGCCCGCGTGAAGAACCAAGCATGGTGCCGCCAAAACGGTGAATGTCCGCCACGCTTGAAGGCGTAAGCTCAAAGGGAGCATGGCCGTACTTGGGAATAAAGCCCTCAAGCCCGTAGGCGATGCCCAAGATGGAGGGCACGTTGTAGGCGTGGAAGGCCTCCATCACAATGGCGCGGATGACATCGTTGATGCCGGGGCAAAGCCCGCCGCAGGTCACGATGGCGCACTTGGCGCGGGTGGTGTCAAAATAGAGTTTTTTGCGCGGGCCAGCGGCCTCAAGGCATACGCTGAAGGGCGCGTTCACTTCTTCCGACAGTTCCTCATCCACAACAATCTGCACGGTCTTGTTGTCTGCCCAGGTGCGGTAGGGCAGCACAGAATCAAGCTTGCAGGGGCCAAGCGTGCGGATTTCCGTTTGCAGCGAACATTCTTGCATGGTGCAGCCTCGGCTGTTTTGGAGCTATTTGCTTAAACCAAGTTCCGCCGCATGGACGCGCATGGCTTCGATGGACAGAGCCAGAAAAGCATCAAGCTCAAGCCCGGCCTCGGCGCACTGGCGGATGTTGTCGCGGCACACGCTGGCCGCAAAGGCTTTATCCTTCATTTTTTTCTTTATGCTTTTAACTTCCATGCCCTCCATGCCCGTGGGGCGCATGAGCGCAGCGGCAGAGATAAGCCCGGTGACGGTTTCGCCGCAGCGCAGGGCGTAATCAAAGCGCGAGGCAGGGCCAGCCGCGCCGTTCATTTCCGCATTATGGGCGCGAATGGCTGTAAGGGCCTCATCCGGCAACTGACCAGCCAGCATTTCTGCGGTGTCCAGGCCATGCCGGGCGGCGTTTTCCGCCGTGGCGGGGTAGTCGAGGTCGTGCAAAAGGCCCGTGAGGCCCCAGATGTCTTCATTTTCGCCAAAATGTTGGGCAAGAGCGCGCATTATGGCCTCGGAGGCCAGCGCATGCTGCAACAGGGAAGGCGGTGTTTTTTGCTCGGCCAGCAGAGCGAGAGCCGATTGACGATCTATCATGGCAAGTACTCCCTTATGTTTAAAAATGTAAATCAGGCAACCCGGCTTTGCAAGCCGCGCGAGGTGAATGGCCGATGCGCAGCCGTGGCCCGACCCGCAGCCCAGTTGACAGCACGGCATTAATGACGGAAAAGAACCTTTTCGGAATACATATTCCACTACCTTTGCCGAAGCGACTATTTATGCCCATATACGGTCTCCGTTTCAGAACGCTTGGACAAACAAGCTACTATACCGGCCCCTCCGGCTTCAAACGGGGGGATCATGTACTTATTGAGGCAGAGCAGGGCCAGACCCTCGCCGAAATAGTATCCGGCCCCGCAGAGCATTTGCCCGGACAGATGGAGCAGGAACTGCCCTCCATTCTGCGTCATGCCGGTTCAGAAGACATCCACCGTGGGGAAGCCAACGAGCAGATGGCGCGTGAAGCGCAACAGTTCTGCCGCCAGTGCATCCGCGACCGCAACCTTGATATGAAGCTTGTGGATGTGGAAGTCTTTTTTGACCGCAGCAAGCTCATCTTTTACTTCACCGCGCCTTCCCGCATTGATTTTCGCGATCTGGTCAAAGACCTTGTGCGCGAATACCGCGCGCGTATCGAGCTGCGCCAGATTGGCGTGCGCCACGAAACGCAGATGGTGGGCGCTGTGGGCAACTGCGGCATGGTCTGCTGCTGCCGCAGGTATCTGCGCAAATTCGCGCCCGTGACCATCCGCATGGCAAAAGAGCAGAACCTCTTTCTGAATCCTGCCAAAATTTCGGGCATTTGCGGCCGTTTGCTCTGCTGCCTTTCTTACGAGCAGGACAACTACGACCATTTCCACCGCATGTGCCCGCGCCTCGGCAAGAAATACCAGACGGACAAAGGCCCCATGAAGGTTCTACGGGCCAATATGTTCCGCAATTCCCTTTCTGTGCTGACGGAAAATAACGAAGAAGTCGAACTGAGCCTGGACGACTGGCAGGCGCTTTCGCCCCACAGGCCGGAGGCCCCTCAGGGTGTACAGCCAAAGCAGCCGCCCAAAGGCCCCATGAACGACAACAGCCTGCTTGTGGTTTCCGCCACGCCGGATACTCTTGACTCTCTTGATTTTATGGATGAATTCCGTCAGGACGAGCGCGATACCCAGGCCGAGGAATCCGCCCCCGCCGAATCCGACGAGCGCGCCCCCGGTGGAGAGGCTCAGGCCGAACCGGGCAAGAATCGCCGCAAACGCCGCCGCAACAAGTCGCAGCGGCCCGACCACGACTAGCAATTAAGCTTACGGAGCCTTGAGTGAACAGCTTTTTCATCACAACGCCCATCTACTACGTCAATGCCAAGCCCCATCTGGGGCATGCCTATACCACGGTGGTTGCCGACGCCATGGCCCGCTACCACAAGCTGATTGGCGAGGACACCATGTTCCTCACCGGTACGGACGAACACGGCGACAAGATTGTTCAGGCGGCGGAAAAACAAGGTCAGACTCCAAAGGAGTTTGTGGACGACATCAGCGCCCGCTTCCGCGCCCTGTGGCCCAAGCTTGACGTTGCCAACGACCGCTTTGTGCGCACCACCGATCCCGAACACATCAGCGCCGTGCAGGCCTTTTTGCAAAAGGTCTATGACGCGGGCGACATCTATTTTGGCGAGTTCGGCGGGCATTACTGCTACGGCTGCGAGCGGTTCTATACCGAAAAAGAGCTGGAAAACGGCCTCTGCCCCCAGCATCTGACCAAGCCGGAATTTATCAGCGAGAAGAACTACTTCTTCCGCATGTCCAAGTATCTGCCCTGGCTCAAGGAGCACATCGAGGCCAATCCTTCGTTTATCCGGCCCGAGCGCTACCGCAGCGAAGTGCTGGCCATGCTCGAATCCGGCGCGCTGGAAGACCTGTGCATCTCGCGCCCCAAATCGCGCCTGACCTGGGGCATTGAGCTGCCCTTTGACAAGGATTACGTCTGCTACGTGTGGTTTGATGCGCTACTCAACTACATTAGCGCGCTGAACTGGCCCGAAGGCGAAGACTTTAAAAAGTTCTGGCCCGGCGAACATCTGGTTGCCAAGGATATTCTCAAGCCCCACGCCGTATTCTGGCCCACCATGCTCAAATCTGCGGGCCTGCCGCTGTATGAGCATCTGAATGTGCACGGCTACTGGCTTGTGCGCGACACCAAGATGTCAAAATCGCTTGGCAATGTTGTGGAACCGAGCGACATGGCCCAACGTTTCGGGCCGGACGCCTTCCGCTATTTTCTGCTGCGCGAAATGCACTTTGGTTCTGACGCCAGCTTTAGCGAAGATGCCCTTGTAGGCCGCATCAATGCCGACCTTGCCAACGACCTCGGCAACCTGTTCAGCCGCGTGCTTTCCATGACGGCCAAATATTTCGGCAGCCATGTGCCCATGCCCAAGGCGCTTCAGGAAGACGACAAGGCCATTGCCGACCTGTGCGCCAACTCCATGCGCAACTTTGTGCAGCTTTTTGGCAACGTGCAGTTTGCCCAGGGGCTTGAATCCCTGTGGGAACTCGTGCGCGCCCTGAACAAATACGTGGACACCCAGGCCCCCTGGACGCTCTACAAGCAGGGCAACATGGAGCGCCTCGCAACCGTCATGTATGTCATGCTGGCGGCCATGCGCAAAACCGCGCTCTGCCTCTGGCCCGTCATGCCTGTGGCCTCTGGCAAAATGCTTGCCCAGCTTGGGCAGCCCGTGCAGGAAGGCCAGCCCCCGGTTGCCAATGTGGAAGACGAAATTGCCCATTTTGAAGGCCTTGAACCCGGCATTCAGGTAGCGGAAGGCTCCAACCTGTTCCCGCGTATTGAAGTGAAAAAAGAAGGCGCGGACAGCAAGGAACCCAAGGCCCAAAAGAAGGACAAGCAGGCGGAAAAGCCGCAGGAAAAAGCCGCGCCCAAGCAGGCCGCACCCAATCAGGCTGCAGCAGAACAGGGCGGGGCGGATGCGCCTGCAGTCAAACCCAATGTGGAATTTGACCAGTTCAAGGCTCTGGATCTGCGCGTGGGCACAGTCAAAGTGGCGGAAAAGCACCCCAATGCCGACCGTATTCTGCGACTTGAAATTGATTTTGGCGAAGGTGAGCTGCGTCAGATTCTCTCTGGCCTGGCAGAGCACTATGCGCCGGAAGATCTGGTGGGCAAACGCGTGTGCGCAGTGCTGAACCTTGCCCCGCGCAAGATACGCGGTCTGGTTTCGCACGGCATGGTGCTTACGGCAGGAACCGACAGCGCGCTCGGCCTGCTTGCTGTGGACCGCGACGTGCCTGACGGCAGCGAAATAGCATAATTCTGATGCGGTGAGCGGCGTCGCACCCGTGGTTCAAATGGGCGCGACGTCTGCAACCACCATCAGCAAACTGCAATACAGAACGATGGGCGGAAATGCTCTAGTGGGCCTTGGCCTCTTCTTCGCGGAACAGGCGCTCAAGGGCGGCGGCATCAAGCGGCGTAAGGTTGAAACGCATACCCGCTTCGTCCAGAAGGGCAGACAGGCTCTTGCCGGTATGCAGGGCGCGCTGTTCCGCCAGATAGGCCGCAGCCTTACGCACAAGTTCGCCTTGCGGCATAATGGTTGTCATGGAGATATCCTTTTTACTCACCCATAGCCGTTGTGCCGTCTTTTGGCAATGCTCTGCCCGCAGGGCGACACATCCCACACTAGGCGACAGGATTTCGCGCCAGAGGGTTTTTATGGATAATCTGTTTACTGCGGTAATTTTGAGCATTGTCGAGGGGCTGACGGAATTTCTGCCTGTTTCCTCATCCGGCCACCTTATTCTGGTGGGTGATCTGCTCAACTTTATGGGCGAAAAGGCCGCCACCTTTGAGGTGGTTATTCAGCTTGGCGCCATCATGGCTGTGGTGGTGCTGTACTGGAAGCGCTTCTGGGGCCTTGTGCGCCCTCAACCCTATGTGCGCTTTGCGGGCATGCGCGGCATCATGCTGCTTATTCTTACATCGCTGCCTGCCAGCGTGCTCGGGCTTTTGCTGCACTCGGCGATCAAGACCTATCTGTTCCGTCCGGAAACTGTGCTCATTGCTCTGGTTGTGGGCGCGGTGATGATGATAGTTGTTGAAAAACGCAAGTTCAAACCTTCGTATATTACGCTGGACGACATGACGCCCAAGCTGGCCCTTGGCATCGGCTGCTTTCAGTGCCTTGCGCTGTGGCCCGGTTTTTCGCGCTCGGCTTCAACAATTATGGGCGGCATGCTGCTTGGCGGCAAGCGCTCGCTGGCGGCGGAGTATTCGTTCATCGCCGCCGTGCCCATCATGGTTGCAGCTACCGGCTACGATATGCTGAAAAGCTGGCACCTGTTCAGCGCTGCGGATATTCCCTTTTTTGCCGTGGGCATGATCGGCTCGTTCCTCTCGGCCTTGCTGGCGGTCAAGGTATTCATCGCCCTCATGGGCCGCGTGACCCTGGTGCCTTTTGCCGTGTACCGCCTGCTGATTGCCCCATTTATTTATTATTTCATGGTGAACTAAAAAAAATGCTTGCCAAGGGGCGGCAATTTTTATAATTAGATCGTCGCGCTAACGAGGCGCTGACACGGCAAGGTAGCTCAGTTGGTCAGAGCATGCGGTTCATACCCGCAGTGTCGGGGGTTCAAATCCCTCCCTTGCTACCAGAATTTCATACCCGGAAGTCTTACGAGACTTCCGGGTTTTTTTGTTTTTAGGCGCACACTGCTGTTGAGCAGCAGTGTGCGCCTAAGGCAACTCCCCATACTTTTTTTCACTACCGCGACATGATGCTTTCAAAATTTTTGTAATGGTGTTATTCTAAAAGTCCTGCACCACACTCCGTCAGATCAACAATTTGCCGTCTTTCCGCCTATAAAAATGAAAAACAGCACCATTTAAAACAAAGAGAACCCCATGAAGGCCATTATAAGAAAAACACCAAAGAGCATGTATCAGCCTGTTGGAAACTATTCACATACAACCATCATACCCGCTGGCATGGACACCTATGTGTTTTCAGGGCAAATCGGCATCAGGGGTGACGGTTCTTTTCCAACGGCCTTTAACGATGAAGTGCAGCAACTCTTTACAAATATTAAAGTATTGCTCGATACGGAAGGACTGTCCGGACCAGATATTACCAAGGTTAATATCTGGTCCGTGAAAGAAATCGACTGGGATTATTTCGATAACGAGTGGGATAAGCTTTTTGGCAGCACTTACCCATCGATGACTATTGCGTATGTATCGGCATTAGGCCTGCCGGAAATCAGCATAGAAATTGATATCTGGGCTGCAAAGCAACCTCAGGGCTAAGTGCAGCAGGGTGCTCTTCATGAGCAGAAGGGCGCCCTAACCATGGATAGCTGGCATATTGCTCTGGCGAGGGAATTGATAACCTGCACCATACATGGTAATTTATTGAAAGTTCTTCATTGGCTACCTTGGGGGCATTATGAAAGAAAAAACTGTCTACCGCTGCAAGCGCTGTGGTGATGTTTTTTACTGCCCGACTGGCATGCTGGACAAAGCCTTCTTTAACTTTCGGCGGGTTTTCAAGTTATTGTCATGCCCACGATGCGGAAGTACGCTTATACATGAAGAAGAGTACGTGGCTGAAAAAAAGAAACAGGACAATGCTGCAATAGATAAATAGCCTGATCTGGTTATGCACAGGCAGGCAATATTTTTGCCATCCAGCAAAACAGGCTCGCGTTATAACCAATATATACGGCGTTTATGCCTTGTGGTGCGCAAAAGCGTACGGGGCATAAACGCCTTGCCTTTTACTCCGGTGCCGTCATGCAGTTTATACATTTGCCCCACAACGCCAAGCCTGAGCAGTACGCAACGTGGCACAGCGCAGCTCTGCACAGCGCTCAGGCCGACCCTTTCAGTTGTACGCCAGCATGGCAACTTGCCTTTCATGACGCCTTTGGTCCCAAGCGGCGTTTGTTGTTTGCAGAAGCCGACAGCAGTGTTATTGCCCTTGCGGAAGGCCTTGTTTCGCCAGAAGAAATCTACATCACGCCCCTTGAACCCTCGTGGTTCTTTGGCTGCCCGCTGCTGGGCAGCCATGCCCCGCAGCTATTTGCCGACGCCATGCACTTTTTTACCAGAACCTATGCCCCCAGATTTCCCAAGGTTCTTGTGGGCGGCCTTGGCCCTGGCCTGGATTATGTGCAGAACATGCTCAACAAAACAGGCATGCCGCTCCAGGCGCACCTCGTAAAAGCGGGCATTCAGGGATCGGCTTCACTTGCTGGCGGGCTGGACGGCTATCTTTCGCGCCGCTCGGCCAATCTGCGCCGCAACCTGAAACGTTCGGCCAAGAAGGCGCACGAGCTGGGCATCTCTTATGAACGGGTGCTGCCTTCAACGGAAGACGAAGCAAAGGCAGCGTATGCCCGCATGATCGCTGTTGAACGCACAAGCTGGAAGGGGATTGACCACTGCGGCATGGCGGAGCCGGGCATATGCGATTTTTACGCATTTCTGCTCCAGCGGCTCGCGCCGGAAAAGGGTGCGCGCGTCATTTTTGCCCGCCGTGAAGATACGGACGTGGGCTTCATTTTTGGAGGCCTGGCAGGGGATATCTATCGCGGACAGCAGTTCAGCTATGCGCAGGATTGCCATGAGCTTTCACTGGGCAACCTCATGCAGATTGAAAAAATCCGCTGGCTCTGCGAGGAAGGTGTGCAACGCTATGACATGGGGCCTCTCGATGGCCCCAAAATGCAATATAAGACGCACTGGACGGAAACGGCCTTTCCCATCAGGACATGGCTCATAGAAAAGGCCTGAACACCGCCAAAAGGGCAGGGGGGCAACAGCCCCCGCAGCCCGCATGCCATCACAGGTTAGCGTTCCAGAAAAGCATGGCCACCCGCGAGCTGCCAGTTTCGTGCACCATGCCGTTCTTGCTCATGGCGCACAGTTTGTCTGCCAGGGCGATCTCTTGCACCTCTGAGAGCTGGCCTCTACTGTTAAAATGCCGCGTGTACATCACAATGGCTTCTTCCAGCGGGCATTCAGAATCCCACGTGCGCTCAAGGTATTCCACTTCTGGATAATAACCCTGCAACCACAGGATATTGAAGGCGCAGTAAAGCCCCCGCCGGGTATAGTCGTCGTCATTTGTTGCGCCAACAACTGGCGCAAGTTCCCTGCGCACAGAATTATCGCCAGTAACCTGCGTGATAAGGCAGCAGTAGCCCCGCGAGGCCTCTGTCATTTTTTCAAGAGTAACACGGTCATACACGGCAGGAGTGCGCGAGGCGAAAACAAGCTGAAACCGTTTTTGCCAGCCAAGCTGCTTCAGATCCGCAGTATCCCAGTCAAGCACGTGAAAACGGGCGTTTTCCATACCAGCTTGTTGCGCATTTTTATTTGCGTATTCGATCATACCGGGCGCGATATCAAAACCTTCAACCTTGCCAGCCAGTCCCGCAAAAATCAGGGCATGCCTGCCTGGCCCGCAGCCTATGTCCAGCACGGCATCAGCCTTGCCAACCTTGGCGCGCGCTGCAACCTTTGCAACAAGATCGCGACGGTACGCGCTGGAATCTTCCTCGGCCGAATGGGTATTGAACGACTGGGCGCGGCGGCTCCAGAACTCCGCCAGATCTGTGCGATCCGGCTGCCTGTCTGCCCAGAATGCTTCAAATTGTTTTATGTCCATGTTCAAAACCTTTGTTTGCGCGCATTGCTGCGCCGTAGTCCAGCAATGTTTTGCAAGGTTACAAGGAGACGGAGTGGGAATAAAGAAAAATCAGCCCGCTGTTTCTGCGGGCTGACAGGCATTCAGTGGATGTCCTTTGACGAGATAGATGGAGCAGGGGAAAACCCCCTGCCCGGACACGGATTTCAGCCGGGCAGGGGCAGTTTATGAAGGCTAAACAATGGGGACGGGCTGGCCTACCACTTTTTTGCGGTCAAGCTCTTCATGCAGCTTTTCCACATCCAGGTTGCCAGTAACCCTTGAAACAAAGATGGTTGCAACACCATTGCCCACAAGGTTGGTGAGCGCGCGGGCTTCAGACATGAAGCGGTCAATGCCGAAGATAACGGCAATGCTCTCTGGCGGTATGCTGCCCACAGAACTCAGCGTTCCGGCCAGCACAATAAAACCGCCGCCAGTAACTGCAGCCGCCCCCTTGGACGAAATAAGCAGAATACCCAGGAGCACAAGCTGATCGCCCAGCGGCATGGGTGTATTGGTGGCCTGGGCAAGAAATATTGCCGCCATTGTGAGATAAATGGCTGTTCCATCAAGGTTAAAGGAATAGCCAGCGGGAATCACAAGATCCACAACACTTTTGTTGCAGCCAACTTTTTCCATTTTGCGCAGCATGTTTGGCAGTACGGATTCGGAAGAAGACGTGCCAAGCACGATAAACAGTTCTTCACGAATATAGCGCACAAACTTGAAGATGCTGAACCCGCAGCTGAAGGAGATGGTCCCCAGAATGAACACGACAAAAAGGATGCTTGTAACATAAAAGCACACAATGAGCTCGCCAAGTACAAGAACAGAGCCAATACCCTCCTTGCCGATGGTAAAAGCCATTGCGCCAAATGCGCCGATGGGGGCCACGTGCATGATGATGCCGATAACCTTGAACAGCACTTCAGAAAGGCTCTTGATGAGGTCAAAGCAGAGCTTGCCCTTTTCGCCGCTGTAATTCAGGGCAAAGGCAAACAGCATGGCCACCAGCAGCACCTGGAGGATCTCGCCGCTGGTAAAGGCAGAAACAAAGGTATTGGGAATGATGTTGAGGAAGAAGTTGACGATATTGTTGTCTTTGGCCTTGCCAGCATACTGGGCGGCAATGTTTTTGTCCGCAGCGTTGAAGGCGCTAACGTCAACATTCATGCCCACGCCGGGCTGGGCCAGGTTGACCACCACAAGGCCGATAGCAAGTGCCGTAAGCGTAATGACGGTAAAGTACACCAGCGCTATACCGCCAGTTTTGCCCACCGCCTTGATATCTTTCATGCCAGCTATGCCGGTAACAACGGTTGAAAAAATCAAGGGCGCGATGATCATTTTAATGAGGTTGATGAAGCCCTTGCCCAAGGGTTGCATCTTGACGGCCAGTTCAGGATAAAAGTGACCCAAAAGAATGCCAATGAATATGGCAATGAGAACCTGCACATACAAAATTTTCAAGTACTTCATGGCTGGAATCCTGGCTTATGGCCTGATGTAAGTCTTGTTTCTCAGCTCTAGATACACCAAAAAATTCTTTTTTAAAATTGCAATTTAAATTTTACGTCAAGGTGGTATGATTATTTTTGACAAAATAACGCTTACTTTTTTGTTATAAAAATCGTACATAGTAGTATTTTTCTCTAAAAAAAATATAATGAAAACAAACAAAAATATTACTATGATTATATGATATAGTAATTTACACCATAATATTGAATCAAAATTTTATTTTTAAAAAACTGTTTGTATGTTCCAACAATTTTTTTATGTACAACGTACAATATTCATTGAGTGAGGTATCACTGCATTGATCATAATTGCAATCAAATTATTTTTTTAACTAGTTGCATGAAAAACAACTGTTTGATTGAACAGTATAATTATAATTAGTAACATAAATAAGTATCTATAGCGCCCCCTCAATTATCATCTATTGTTTTACCCTTGTCTTACCTCTGTGCATACTCATGGCATGGTGGCAATGGCTGCACAAAAAATATCCACCTGTATAAATTTGATTCAGCACCTACCAAAAGGCCCGAAAAAATCAGGACTAAAAAGACAATTGTTTTCCTTGTGCGGATGGCGTAATATGGCGGACTTGAGCAATAAGCCCAGCTTGTAAGGAGCAGGAAAACTATGACCGAGGATAAGTTCGCAACCTCCATGTCGGAGGAAGGCGCTGAGGATTTTGCCGCCATGCTGGCGGCCCACGACACCGCTTCAAACCGCCTGCAGCCCGGCCAGAAAGTGACCGGAACTGTAATCGCCATTACTGGCGACAGCGTTTTTGTGGACGTGGGCATAAAGGTTGACGGCATCATTGACCGCAAAGACATTCTTGATGCCGAGGGCAATGAAAGCGTTAAGCCCGGCGACAGCCTCGAAGCGTGGGTTACTGGTGTTTCCTCGCAAGAGATTCGCCTTTCCCGCTCCATGAGCGGCAGCGGCGTTGCCGCGCTTGAAGAAGCCCGCGATGCGGCAGTGCCGGTTGACGGCCGCATAACCGCAGTGTGCAAGGGCGGCTATACGGTTGACGTGCTTGGCAAACAGGCCTTCTGCCCTGGCAGCCAGCTTGGCGTTGCCACGTCTGAAGACGCCGCCGAAGTTGTGGGCCGCAGCATGCCGTTTCTGGTTATCCGCGTTGAAAACCGCGGCAGAAATGTTGTGGTTTCGCACCGCGCCATTGTTGAGCGCGAACGCGCCGAACAGCTTGATGCCCTGCTTGAAAGCCTCAAGCCCGGCGACATGGTTGAAGGCAAGATCACGCGTTTCGCCGCTTTTGGCGCATTCATGGAGCTTGCCCCTTCTGTTGAAGGCATGATCCATCTTTCCGAACTTTCCTGGTCGCGCGTGGGCGCTCCTGACGAAGCCGTGTCGCTTGGCGACACCGTGCGCGCCAAGGTTATCTCCATCAGCAAGGACAGCAAGGGCCACGTGCGCATTTCGCTTTCGCGCAAGCAGGCCGAGGGCGATCCCTGGCAGGATGTGACCACCAGACTTGAGTCTGGTACGGTTGTTTCCGGCAAGGTTGTGCGCCTCGCGCCCTTTGGCGCTTTTGTGGAGCTTCTGCCCGGTATTGAAGGCCTTGTGCATATTTCTGAACTGTCGTGGACAAAGCGCGTGGCCAAGGCCGAAGACGTGCTTGCGGCGGGCGAAGTCGTTTCGGTTAAAATCAAGGAAATCAACCTTGAAAATCACCGTATTTCCCTGAGTCTGCGCGATGCGGAAGGCGACCCGTGGAAGGAAGCCGCCCAGCAGTTTGCCGTTGGTTCAACGGTAAGCGGCACGGTTGAAAGCCGCACTCCCTACGGTCTCTTTATTACGCTGGCCCCTGGCATCACCGGTTTGCTGCCCGCTGGAGTCATCAAGAATTCCAAGCAGGGCAACCAGTACAGCAAATTGGACAAGGGCGACACCGTCACCCTTACTGTACAAAATTTGGACACCAGCGCCAGACGCATCAGCCTTGCCCCTGAAGGCGAACAGGCCGCCCAACCCGCCGAAGACAAGGCATGGAAGCAGCATACATCCGCCGGAAGCTCCAACAGCGGGTCTGGAATGAACATCATGGCACAGGCTTTGCAAAAGGCTCTGAAAAATAAGTAACCAGGAGCTTTTCCATGATGATAAAAAAATGTCTTGCAGCCATGCTTGCCGTGACCTTTCTTGCGGCATCGCAGCTTGCCCAGGCAGCCAATCTGCCCGACTTCAGCGAACTGGCGGCCAAAAGCGGCCCGGCAGTCGTAAACATCGGTACGGAACGGAAGGCCAGCGGTAACAGCCAGGACGATCTCATGGGGGAAATGTTCCGCAATATGCCGCCAGGATTTGACAAATTCTTTGACCAGTTCGGCGGCAAGCGCGGTGGCAAGCGCCCCCAGATGAAACAGAAGTCACTGGGATCCGGCTTTATTGTCTCCGCTGACGGCTATATTGTTACCAACAATCATGTGGTTGCCGATGCGGATGTTATCCGTGTGACCCTTGATCAGAGCAATGGCAAAAGCGAAGCCATCACGGCCAAGCTGGTTGGCGCAGATGAAGAAACCGACCTCGCCCTGCTGAAAATTGAAACCAAAAAGACCTTGCCCTACCTTGCGTTCGGCAATTCGGATGAACTGCGGATAGGCGAGTGGCTGCTGGCCATCGGCAACCCCTTTGGGCTCGACCACTCGGTGACGGCGGGTATTCTTTCGGCCAAGAACCGCAACATACACGCTGGCCCCTTTGACAACTTTCTGCAGACGGATGCCTCCATCAACCCCGGCAACAGCGGCGGCCCGCTGCTGAACATGGCCGGGCAGGTGATTGGCATCAACACGGCCATTATTGCGAGCGGGCAGGGCATTGGCTTTGCCATTCCGAGCAACATGGCCGCCAAGATCATCGACCAGATCAAGTCCGGCAAAAAGATCAGCCGTGGCTGGATTGGCGTTGGTATTCAGGATGTTGAAGAAAATACCGCCAAGGCGCTGGGCCTCAAGGACGCCAAGGGCGCGCTTGTGGGCAGCGTTATGGAAGGCGAACCTGCTGCCAAGGCTGGCATGAAAGACGGCGACATCATTGTTTCCGTTGACGGCAAGGCCATTGATGACGCCGCGGCCCTGCTGCGAGTGATTGCCGACAAAACCCCCGGCAGCAAGGCTGCAATAACGGTGTGGCGCGATGGCAAAACCACTGAACTTTCCGTGACGCTTGGCGAACGCAAAACCTCGCAGACAGGCGACCAGAACGGCAAGGATCAAAAGCAGAAGGATGAAGGTTTGCTTGGTATTTCCGTCCGTCCGCTGACGGATGAAGAACGACGCGACCTCAAGATTGAGAAGAACGAAGGGCTGGTCATTATTGACGTCAATCCTGAAAAGCCCGCTGCCGAAGCCGATCTGCGCCCCGGCGACGTGATTCTCAAGGCCAACCTCAAACCCGTTCGCAGTGCTGCGGATCTGTCGAAAATCGTCAACGATGAAGGCGTCGCCCGCGGTGCCGTCATGTTGCAGATTTCACGGCGAGGCGATGTGTACTTCCGAACTGTAAGCCTGAGCAAGTAGCAGGCACAACTACACGGGCTGCCTCTTAACCGGGGCAGCCCTTTTTTTATCCATGAGCTTACGCATACTCAACATTGGCGGGCCGTATCTGGCCTCCGCCCTCAAACGCCTTGGGCACCACGTCATCACGGCGCATCCGGCAGCAGACGCCGACATTCCCTCACCGCACCCGTATTCTGTGCGACAACTCCTGAACCGCCTTGATGCGCTCGGTTTTGCGCCTGACGCACTTTTCTATTGCGATGACGGCAACATGCCAGAACTGCTTGATCCGGAAAATGCCCCTTGGCCTTCGGTGCGTTATTCCATTGATACCTACTGCAACCCCTGGCACATCCCGTATTCCAACGGTTTTGACGCAACCCTTGTGGCGCAGAAAGACTATGTGGAAGTATTTTCGCACGAGGGCATACCGGCGCGCTGGTTTCCACTGTTTTATCCCCAGATTCTTGAGCCAGTGGGGGATTTTACTTTACGCGACATTCCCGTAGCCTTTGTGGGAACCCTCGGGCACAAAAATAACCCGGACCGCGCGCCATTTCTCAAGGCCTTTCGCGCCAGACAGCCGCTGGTGGCAATTTCTGGCGATTACAAGCCCATCTTTACGCGCAGCCGCATTGTTCTTAACCAGACGGCGGCTTCGGAAGTGAATTTTCGCTGCTTTGAGGCTATCGCCTGCGGCGCGGCCCTACTAATGGAAACCTGCGGCAACGGCCTGAACGAACTCTTTGTTCCCGGCGAGGAAATTCTGCCCACGTACCAGCGCAACGATGCGCAGGCAGCCGCGGCCATTGCCGCAGAAGCCCTCGCAAACCCCGAAAAACTCGCGGAAATTGCCCAAGCCGGGGGCAGAGCAGTGGCCCGGCGCCATACAGACACGGCGCGCGCGGTCAGCCTGACGCAGATGCTCGCAGAAATGTGCGCCACTCAGGCGCACCGGGAGCGGCTTGAGCAGTCGCTTGAAAAGCGTACTGCTCTTGTACGCGGTGCATATGGCATGCTTTCCAGCGAGCTTTTTGACCCACAGCTTGAAGAACACCGCGATTTTTTTGAAAAAATGTGCCTTCGTCAGCCATAGCGCCATAAATACCTGGTAATGCATCAAGGGATGCATCCTGCATTGCAGGCATGTGCGATAGGGCATATAGTTGGCAGAGCACCACTTTTTGGAGGAATATCAATGCCAGTTGTGCATAGCGATGCCGGGCATCTGCCTGGGCTGGAAAAGCTGGAGAACATCCCCGCGCTCATGAGCGCGTATTACACCGAATTTCCCAATCCGGCGCTTGCAGCCCAGCGTGTTGCCTTTGGCACCTCGGGGCATCGGGGCACATCAGTGCTGTGCAGCTTTAACGAGGAGCACATCTATGCCATCACTCAGGCGGTGTGCGACTACCGCGCCGCCAAGGGCATTGACGGGCCGTTGTTTCTTGGCGGCGATACCCATGCGCTGTCAGAAGCCGCCTTTCGCTCCGCGCTGGAAGTGCTGGTAGCCAACAACGTGAATGTGCGCATTTCGGCTGGCGGGGCCTACACAGCCACTCCGGCGATCTCCCATGCCGTGCTCAAATGGAATGCGGGCCGTGTTAACGGGCTAGCCGATGGCATTGTCATCACGCCTTCGCACAATCCCCCGCGTGACGGCGGCTTCAAGTACAATCCACCCCACGGCGGCCCGGCAGAAGCCGAAGTCACCAGCCAGATTGAAAAATGCGCCAATGCCTACCTTGAAAACGGCAACAAGGGCGTAAAGCTCACACACCTGCGGGCGGCACGTGCCTCGTCGCTGGTGGAAGAATACGATTTCATCGGCAGTTATGTGCAGGACCTGGCTGGAGTGCTGGACATGAAGGCCATTGCCTCCTCTGGCCTGCGCATCGGCGTTGACCCCCTTGGCGGCGCAAGCTTGCCCATGTGGGAACCCATTGCTGAAGCCTACAGAATTGACCTTGAAGTGGTGAACAGGGCAGTGGATCCAACATTCCGCTTTGTTCCCTGCGACAAGGACGGCAAAATCCGCATGGATTGCTCCTCGCCCTATGCCATGAGCCGCCTGCTGGATCTGCGCGACCATTTTGACCTGAGTTTCGCCTGCGACCCGGATTCCGACCGACACGGCATTGTGACGCGCAATGAACTGATGAACCCCAATCATTATCTGAGCGTTGCCGCCTGGTATCTGTTCCGTACCCGCAGGGGGTGGCCCGCGCAGCGCGGCATAGGCAAAACCCTTGTGACAAGCGCCATGCTCGACAGGGTAGGGAAGGATCTTGGCCGCCCGGTTGTTGAGGTGCCTGTGGGCTTTAAATGGTTCGTGCCCTATCTGCTCAATGGGCGCTGCGGCTTTGGCTGCGAGGAAAGCGCGGGCGCTTCCTTCCTGTGCTTTGACGGCACGCCCTGGAGCACAGACAAGGACGGCCCCCTCATGTGCCTGCTGGCGGCTGAAATGATGGCGGTGGAGCAGTCCTCCCCAGATGAACTTTACACAAAACTGACCGAGCGTCTTGGCGCGCCCGCCTATCAACGGCTTGATGCTCCGGCGGATGACAATGTACGGGCAAAACTTGCGGCGCTGACGCCTGAAAGTGTGAGCCTTAAAACGCTGGCAGGCTCGCCTGTTACCAGTGTGCTCACTCGCGCGCCCGGCAATGATGCCTCCATCGGCGGTGTAAAGGTGGTCAGCGATGACGGCTGGTTTGCCGTACGTCCCTCCGGTACGGAAGCCATCTGCAAAGTGTATACGGAGAGCTTCAAGGGCGAAGATCACCTGCAAGCCTTGCAAAAGGACGCCATCGATTTTCTTGAGCATTTGCTGAAAGGCGATGCCTGATTGGAGTACAGATAATCTTTCTCTGCCAAGCGCGCGTAGCGCGGCAATTTTTTGCGGTTCAATATAAAGGTATATAGCCCTTTAATCAGCAAAGCGCAGTCGCAATGCCGGGTATCCGGTCACTGCGACTGCGCTTTTTGTAAATAATTCTGGCTAAATGTACGATCTTGCCCAAGGGGCTTACTGGCTACCAACAGGAAGATTGCCAGACCAGCAAAGGTCTACCGCGCGGCGGGCAGTCCAGCGCTTTCACGCAGACGGGCAACCTCGGCATCCGTAAGGGGCCGGGCCTTGCCGCTGGCCAGATCCCCAAGGCGCAATGAGCCTTGAGCAACACGACACAGGCGCAGAATGGTCAGCCCAAGATCACGACACATACGGCGAATCTGGCGGTTCAGGCCCTGACGCAGCACCATCTGCAACTGGGTATTGCCGCCAACCTGCTGAGCGATCACTTCCACAGGCATAATATCTTCACCTTCGGCAAGGTGCATGCCGCGCCGCATGATTTTGAGCGCCCCTTCAGGCACAGTGCCGCGCACAAGCACCTCATAGGTTTTGGGCTGGTGATGCCGGGGATGGGTGAGGCGCTGGGCCAGTTGGCCATCATTGGTCAGCAGCAGCAATCCCTCAGAAAAATAGTCAAGCCTGCCAACAGGATACAGCCTGAGCGCCTTGTATTCAGGCGCAAGGCAATCCAGTACGGTGGGCCTGCCTTCCGGGTCGCTCACTGTGCAAACCACATGCACGGGCTTGTTGAGCATGAGGTAGGTATAGGACTGCGGGGCCGACAAAATGCGGCCATCCACGGCAATGCTTTCAAAGGGCAATACCTGACGCCCGGGGTTGGGCTCCGGCTTGCCGTCAACACTGACGCGCCCGGCAAGAATAAGCTCGTCTGCCTTGCGGCGCGAGCATAGACCAGTTGCGGCTATGGCCTTGTTAAGGCGTATGCCGTCAGCTGCATTGTCAGCATCGGGCTGAGACTTTGTGGGCGCGGCAGGCCGAGCAGGATGATCGGCGTCAGATTTAACGGCCTGGGGCTGCGCGGGTTTGCGTTGCGAAAAACCATCTCGGGCCTCACGGGCGTTCGGCTGAGTACCTGACCGTGAATCTGTCCGCGAATCAGAACGGCCATTTGGTCCATTGGCAGACCAGCTATCAGAACGGGGGGCATGATTCTTGCGCGCGTCCGCAGTCTGTTCCTTTTTATGGGAGCTGGTGGACGAACTGTTTTTGCTGCGGTTTCTGGCGGATGATCCGGCATTGCCGGAATGTTTGGGCGGCACGGTGATTTCTCCTTGGCAAGATGCGCTCATGGTGCGTGAAGTGGAGCATGCCGTCAAGGGCAAGCAAGAAGCGCATGCATGGCTGACCTGCCATTACGGCGGTTTCCAATCTTCAAAAGTTTACATAATTATCATTATGGGACATTTATAAATACTGTATGCTGGGTGGACCGGGGTTCAAAACCAGCACGAAAGTCTGCTTAGAATGCCATTTGGCGGCACCACTGCCAAACCATCCACGCGCAGAGGTCTGAGCAATGTAAAATGAACAAGCCGCCATGAATTTTCCCGCCGTTCCTTGAATTTTGAGGATTAGCATTGCTCAAACCTGCGAGTTCGGTTTTTACCCGTGTAGCCATTTCATCCTTTCCTTATATAGAAGCCCATGATTGCCGCTCATGAACCCCGTCCAGATCGACCCACCCCATGGCCGAACGGCGCATCCTACAGATTCATTGCTGCACCAGCATTGGCTTTTTAAACGGCGTAAAACCAGGGGCCAGCCTGCACTTGCTCCCGAAGCGGCTCTGACGTACAACACTGCCAACACTGGTTTTCAAGCAAGGAGTTTCCATGGGCTTTGCCAACAGCTCTTGCAGCTTTACTCGGTTCCGTATTCTTGATCCTGTTCCGGCCACGCTCTGGCCGCAGATACTGGACAAACTGAAACAGTTCGCCATGCGCGACATTGACGATATTCCTGAAATGCAGGGCCAGGGATGGGCCTGTTTTGAGGACATGCTCGATACCGACTGGGTGACGGCCCCACCCCAGAAAGGCGCGTACATCGTGTTTTCCCTGCGGCTGGATATGCGGCGCATACCCGCTGGCGTGGTCAAAAAACACGTTGCTCTTGCCCTTAAGGAAGAAAAAAAGCGCATGGGCGAACAGGGCAAGAACTACATTGCCCGCGAGCGCAAAAAAGAACTCAAGGAGCAGGTGCTGCTGCGCCTGCGCTCCCGTTTTTTGCCTGTTCCCGGCGAATTCAACGTGCTCTGGGCCACAGACAAGAACGAAGTCTGGTTTGCGTCCACCCAGAACAAGATGATCGACCTCTTCCTGGAAGAGTTTCTCAAAACTTTTGAGCTGCACCTGGAGCAACTGACGCCCTACAATCTGGCGGTCTCCATGCTGGACGAAGAAAGCCTGATCCGCCTGGACAAGCTGGAACCCACGCAGTTCGCTCCCCTTTCCTGATGACGGCACGGAGACCCCATGAACATGCCCTATCTTGGCGAATCCACTGACAGCATTCTCGGCAAGGAATTTCTGACCTGGCTCTGGTACCAGAGCGACACCGCCCCCGGCGCGTTCACTGACAAGGACGGCGCGCCTTTTGCCGTTTCCATGGAACAGCGCATCGTGGTGGAAGGCGGCGAAGGTGATGCCCGCGAAACAGCCTCTGTTTCCGGCTCGCTCTCCCCTCTCCGCGAGGCCCGCTTTGGCCTTGGCACCGGCAAACAGGTCAGCCGCGCTCTGCTGCGCCTTGAAAAAGAAGAGCTTGCCTTTCAGGTCAGCCTCAAGGCCGAGGATTTCTGCCTCAACAGCCTCAAAACCCCCAAGCTCGACAAGGGCGACAGCGATGACGACCCGGACGCCCTCTTGCTGGAAAAGTTCTATCTTATGGAAGTGTGCACCGGCCTGCTGGATGCCCTGTACGCCCGCTTTCTGAAGCTGCGCCTCTCCTCTGGCTGGCAGAAGGAAGTGGACGACATGCGCCAGTGGATGACCCGCACGGAGTAAGCTTTTTTCATGAGCACCCTGCCCGCATCTGCCGCAAAAGGCCGCCTTTCCGGCCCGCTACTGCACGTTTTACGCAAAACGTTGTGGATGCTGCTTGTGCTGTGGGGCATCACCATTATCAGCTTCTGGGTCATCCATCTGGCCCCCGGCTCGCCCACAGATATGGAAACCACGCTCAACCCGCTGGCTGGCGCTGCGGCGCGTCAGCGGCTTGAGGTGCTTTACGGGCTTGATCGCCCCCTTTACGTGCAGTACTGGGACTGGCTGACCCGCATCGTGCATCTGGATTTCGGCAACTCCATGTCTGCCGATTCCCGCCCGGTGCTGACCAAGATTCTTGAGCGCCTGCCCCTCACCGTGGGCATGAACGTTATTTCGCTGGTGCTCACCCTGCTCATTGCCATTCCGGTGGGCATTGTTTCCGCCTGCCGGCAGAATTCTCTGCTAGACAAATCCGTTACCGTGCTGGTTTTTCTGGGTTTTGCCATGCCGTCCTTCTGGCTGGCCCTGCTGCTCATGATGTTTTTTGGCATCGAGCTGCAATGGCTGCCCATTTCCGGCCTTACATCCATGAATTACGAGCAGTTGAACGCCTGGGGCAAGTTTTGCGATCTGGCGCGGCATCTGGCCCTGCCCACACTGGTGTATACCGTGGGCGGGCTGGCTGGCATGTCGCGCTACATGCGCGCCTGCATGCTTGAAGTGCTGCGGCAGGATTACATTCTCACAGCGCGGGCCAAGGGGCTGGGCGCTGGCGCGGTTATCTGGCGGCATGCCCTGCGCAACGCGCTCTTGCCCGTCATAACCCTGCTGGGCCTTTCTGTGCCGGGGCTTATTGGCGGCAGCGTCATTATTGAGTCCATATTTGCCCTGCCGGGGTTGGGCCAGTTGTTTTACGGCGCTGTTATGGCGCGCGATTACACCATGATCATGGGGAATCTGGTGCTTGGGGCGGTGCTCACGCTCGCGGGCAACCTGCTGGCGGATTTCTGCTACGGGATCGCGGATCCGCGCATCCGCAACGCAAAGGACAACGCCTGATGCTGCCCCGCGCCGTCAAAAAGCTGCTTGGCCGCAACCTCATGCTTGCATTGGGGCTTGTTATTGTGCTTGCCATGTCGCTGGCCGCACTCCTTGCCCCGTGGATTGCGCCCTTTGACCCCAACGCCCTGCATCTGGACAATATTCTGGAACCGCCCTCCTCCCGCTTTCTGTTCGGCACAGACCGCCTTGGGCGCGATGTTTTTTCCCGCCTGCTTTACGGCGGCAGGGTTTCGCTGTGGGTGGGCTTTGTGGCTGTGGGCATATCGGTCAGCATCGGCACGGTTCTTGGCCTCGTGAGTGGCTATTTCCGCCGATGGGTGGACGAGTGCATCATGCGCGTGGTTGATATAATGCTCTGCTTTCCGTCATTTTTTCTTATTCTGGCGGTTATTGCCTTTCTTGAACCCAATCTTACCAATATCATGGTGGTTATTGGGCTTACCTCGTGGATGGGCGTTACCCGCCTTGTACGCGCAGAGGCGCTTACCCTGCGCGAACGCGAATTTGTTGACGCCGCGCGGCTGGCAGGCACATCCACTGCGGGCATATTGTTTCGACATATACTGCCCAATGCCCTTGCGCCCGTGCTGATAACCGCTACACTTGGCGTTGCCGGGGCCATACTTGTGGAATCAAGCCTCAGCTTTCTAGGGCTTGGCGTGCAGCCCCCGGCAGCCAGTTGGGGCAACATGCTCATGGACGGCAAAGCCGTGATTGAAACCGCGCCCTGGCTGTCGGTGTATCCCGGTCTGGCCATCCTGGTAACGGTATTGGGCTATAATCTTCTGGGTGAAAGCCTGCGGGACATCTTTGATCCGCGCCTTCGCCAATAGCTTGAAATGTAAGGGTATCCAAGATAGTTAAAGTTTTACATTAAGTAAATAAACCGCCATAAAGATACGTTAAAGCCATGCTTGAATACCTGCGCATTCGCAATCTGGCCCTCATTGAGGACATGGAACTGGAATTTTCGCCCGGCATGAACGTGCTGACGGGTGAAACCGGGGCGGGGAAGAGCTTTATCCTTAAAGCGCTGGGCTTTCTGCTTGGCGACAAGCTTTCGGCGGATATGGTTCGCGCGGGTGCTGAGCGCGCACAGGTAGAGGCCCTGTTCAGCACAAAAGATGCGGACATGGTTCTGCGGCGCGAAATTGTGGCGGAGACAGGCCGCAGCCGCCTGTACATCAACGATGAGCTGCGCTCGCAAGACAGCCTGCGCGACCTGCGCAACCGCCTTGTGGCCCACACCAGCCAGCACGCCCAGCAAAAATTGCTTCAATCTTCATTTCAGGCCAAACTGCTGGAAAGCGGCCTGAACTGCCCCGAGCTTCTGCACCAGCGGGACGACCTGCTTGCGCGCCTTCAGGCCAATGCGGTCCAGCGCTCTGCCCTGCTTGAGCGTCAGGCCGGGCTGGGCGAACGGCGCGAACTGCTTGAAATGCAGCAGCAGGAGATCGACAAGGTTTCTCCCGAAGAAGGCGAAGAAGAAAAGCTGGAAGAAATTCGCGCGCTGGCCCGCTCCATGGAGCACCAGCAGGAGAATTACGAGCAGGCGCTCATTTTGCTGCAAGGCGATGAACAGGAAGGCGTGATCGACCAGTTGGGCCAGCTTGAAAAACTCTTGCAGCGCATGTGCCGCGAGGACGATTCCCTCCAGGCCGATGCCGACGCTGTGGCAGCCCTGCGGCAGCAGTTGGCCCACCTTGGCGGCAGGCTTCGCCGCCCGCCTGCCTTGCCGGGGCTGGACGAAATGCCCGACATGGATCATCTGGAAGAACGCCTGTTTGCCCTTGCGCAACTCAAGCGCAAGCTGCACAGAACCCTGCCGGAGATTCTTTCCCTGCGCGAAGAAATTTCCGAAAACCTTTCCTTCCTTGATGTCTGCGCGCTGGACATCACCCGGCTGGACAAGGAAGCGGCAGCTCTTGCCGCAGAGCTTGCCGCCGTGACTGCCCGCATCATCCCGGCGCGCCGCGAGGCAGCAGCCGTCATTGCGACCAAGCTTGAAAACGAACTGCGCCAGTTGGGCTTTTCGGATCAGGTACGGGTATTGCCCGATTTTGCAGTGCAGGAAATCTGGCCCGGCGTTACGGACGAACGAGGGCGCATCCTATGGGCACCCAACCCCGGCCAGCCCCCGCAGCCACTGGATAAAATAGCCTCGGGCGGCGAGCTTTCGCGCTTTTTGCTGGCCCTTGCCAGCGTGCAACAGGATGACGAAGGCGCTACATTCATATTTGACGAAGTCGATGCCGGCGTTGGCGGCATGACCCTGAACAAGCTGGCCGAAAAGCTCTACGCACTGGCCGAAACGCGCCAGATGCTGCTCATCACCCACTGGCCGCAACTGGCAGCCCGCGCCCGCAGACACTTTCAGATTGTTAAGATGGTGCGTGACGGGGAAACCTTTACCCTCTGCTCCCCCCTTAACAAGGAAGACCGCCACGCCGAGCTTGCGCGCATGGCAGGCGGCGGCGAACAGGGCGAGGCGCTGGCCCGCAGCCTGGAAAAATAGCACTCTGCAAATTTTGCCGTATGGTTTTGCCATGCGGCATTTTTCTTTCATCCTTGCCGCGACATTATCGTGCTGCGGCCAGTATCTACGCATCTTTCTGACAATTTTTTGACTTTTTCTAAACTTTTTGCCCCTTTTCAGGCCTGCAATCAGACTGGCACTTATCTTGCTAATACCATCCCCAGATAACGAAAAGGCAAATTTGACCATAGCCACAGGGGGAGCATGTGACTAACGAAAACAACAATTGCATAAGCGCCATGCTCCATATGCAAACTGGCGCTCCCGAAGCCGCCTCGCATGCACGGCACGGGCAGATAGCGGAGCAACCGCTTTCGGGCCTGGACGAAGCATCGGCCAGAACTTTGCGGTGTCTGGCAAAGGATGGCGAAGGGCTTGTTACGGCGCTTGAAGCTAGGCTTGATTCGCTTCAGGAAGCCTTTATGGACATGCTGAACACGCAGCTTGAAGAACGCCACCTCCGGCCCGAAGACCGCCTGCATGTGTATGTTTCGCCCGAGGGTACGCTGGTGGTTGAAGGCAACGACAACGACGCCAACCTGCTGTGCGACATCATCACGCGCAAGCCGGATTTGCAAAAGAGCTTTAAGCAGATGGCCCAGGTGGCCATGCTCTCGCACGGTGTAGAACTGGCAACCCAGATCCATAATGATATTATCGATCAGGTTGAAGACGCCAATCCCCTGCTTGGGCACTACCATATGTGCCTTAAGGGCCCGCTCTCACATTTCTACATCCGTTAGAGCTTGCCAAAGTCGAGCAAGCGACTTATTGTAATGCTTGACCAAATGGGGGCGCACTGGTTTCGACGGGGACGTGGAAGCCTTAGCGGCAGGTCGAGGCGCCGCTGGCCTCGTAAAAAGCGGCAACAAAAGTAATTGCCAACAACGATTACGACTACGCTTACGCTGCCTAAAAACAGCGAGGCAACGATCGCCTAGGCGGTCACGTCATTCTGGGCCATGTCTGATAACCCTGAATGGCGACACTTATCAGGCTGGCGGAAACTGGCTCTTACCGGGGTTTTCCGCGAGGAGTTTACCGGCGAGATTGCCGTGAGGCGCCCGGTCAGGGGCTACCACCACGGTGAAATTAATACCTGACATAAACCTGTAGATGCTTCGTGTGGACAGTTCTCGGACGGGGGTTCAACTCCCCCCGCCTCCACCAACCCCCACAAATTAAAGTGGCTTATACGATCTGGATAAGACGTATAAGCCACTTTTTTACTTCTTCTCTATTTGTATTGACATTTTTCCACCCTACTTAAATCAAATACTTTTTACGATTAAAAAATGCTTAATTGCAATATTTTTCTTCACATTCTATATTTTTTGTGCTCAATCATAGTAAACATATTGGATCAAAAACTATCCGCAATCCGGATATATCCTTATGTTTTCAAGATAAAGAATATAGAGTGAGGATACTTATATGCCTTTCAATATTAAGTCGCCAGATGACATTATAGTTTATCGCTACGAACACATTGATGATCTTTCTTTTATACGCAACTCTGAATCTGTAACTAATGACCATATCTTATTTTCTCATGGCATTGATGCTGAACACAGAAATACTGTTGAAAAATTTGTCAGAGTAAAATTAATTTCTGAAGGATGGGAGGGTGATGGAGAGCTTGGTTTAATCTGGATACCTCCATTTATATTTAAAGATTCAGATACATATGGAGAATATGTCTGGCATGTAAAACAGAATAATAATGGCACTTCCTGGATTGCGTCGACTAGACATCTTCCTTTTAAAGAATTGTTGAGGCAAAACAAAGTAGAACCTCAAGGCACTCCAGTCCATATTTTATTTTCAGAGTGTAGACTAGCGAGAACATGTATTCGCGACACATTCAAACAAGTCATAAGTCACCTGGAATATTTAAGTAGTTTTGCAACTAACCATGATAGTTTGCAACTTGAGTCTGTAATTCTTGAACATGCATACTGCTATTTAGTTCAACAGTTTCAACATTTTCTAGATGATTGTTACCTTGTTTTGCTTAAAGAATCTCTCCAGAATGGAAACTATTACAAAATCAAATTACGTCTACCCAAAACAAAATTTTCCTTTGACACAGATGGGATTGATAACCCCCACATGTTGGACGAACAAAGTGAGAACTGGCTCATCAAGAACCAAATTATTTCATCTATTTGGAAAGCATTTCAATTTGAGTCATTCAATGAAAAAATAGCAAATATCCCTTCAAGCGTTGGACTAAGATGGGATCCAGCAATTGTTAAATACTTGAAAAAAGCTGTGGCTGTCCGGAACTGCTTTCAGCATCACTCAGGCCAACTTCACCAAGATGTTTTGAAAACAATAGACAGTGGCGCAACAAGTATTAACATGAAAAACAATGAGGGAACCTATCAAGTTAACAAGTGGGATTTTTTGACAATTCACAAACATGAATTTATTTGTTTATATTGGCATTCTATGCTCGCAATAACAACGCTTGGAGTCCATATCAACAAAAATATCAATAAGCGCTACTATTACACTGAAGATTACGTTACCGAAACAAGGCTGTTTGACTAGATCCCCTAAAGATTAAAGTGGCATCTACGCTTTGGATAAGACCTACAAGCCACTTTCTTGTTTGCTCGAATTTCTTCATCGTCCTACCCGCCCCAATATTATCTAGTGTTACCGTGGGGCAGCACCCCCTTCTCTACCAATCCATCGGCTTGCCCAGCGGCCCTCGAGGGATATCCGGGCCAAAGGTATAGGCACCGGGGCGTTGTACGTCGCTCAGTTCTCGGCGGGCATGCAGAATCAGCTCCTTGTGCAGGGCTGGCCCGTCATAGCCCTGATGCGGCACCACAAAGGCTTTAAGTCTGTAGCCTTCATCCTGCCGCATCAGCCGCACAAGGCATTGTTTTACCCCTTTGTGGCGCTCGATGACCGAGGCCACATACTGGGGAAACACATTGATGCCGCCCACCTGCACGGCTTTGTCGATGCGCGCACCCGGTCGCAAGTGTCGCTGGCCTGTCCAGGTTACGTTATCCATCAGCGGGTAGTGCTGCACCACGCCATCCGGCAGGCAGCGCACCAGCGCGTTGCCGTGCTCCCCTTCTCCCCGCGCCACATGCGGCAGCAGTTCATAGTCGGCTTCCGGCTCAAAACGGCCGCAAACCACACCCATCTCTGACGAGCCAAAAAATTCCATTACGCGAAAGCCCTGCCGCTCCAGCGCATACATCACCTCGGGCGGCGTGGGCGATGTACCGGTCAGCAGGGTAATGCCCTGCCCTGCCTCTGAGCTGGAAGCCTGCCATCCGCGCATATCCACAAGGCGCGACAGCAACAGCGGTATGCTGATAACAAGATCGCCGGGACGCATCTGCGCCTCAACCATCGTCGGCAGGGGCGGCACACTGCGGATGGGCACCCCGAGGCTCAGGGGCAGCAGCAAGCCAAACGTAAAGCCATACATGTGATGCATGGGGACGGTGATCAGCGCCGAGGTTCTGTCCGCCACAATGGGTGCCAGACTGGTCACTTCCTGCCGGATGTGGCTTTCCTTATGCGTGCAGGGCTTGGGCTTGCCTGTTGAGCCGGAAGTAAAAAACGTGAGCGAGCGGTCGCTGTTTTCCCACTGCTGCAAAACCTGTTGCGAAAAATCGCCGCACAGCCCGCCACCCTCGGGCGCTGCCGCAGTGGTGTGAAACATGGCATTGCAGCGCTGCGCCATATTTTCCAGCGCAGTTGCATCAAGCCCAAGCGATTCCCAGCGCATGGATGCAAACTCGTGCGGCGCGCGCGACTCAAAGCTCAGGGGATTGCGCTGGCTCAACTCTGCCTGCGCCACGGATTGCACAATCGCCGTAACAGCCCTGAAATCAAGAATTGCAATCCGCTCAAGCGGCCAGGACTCCATTACGCACCCCGCACTTCGATTAATGCCTGTCTGCCGCTTGCAGCAGCAGCGCAGACGCAGTTAACAGCTTCGGCCCTGGCCGTCTGCGGCATGTTCAAGGCCAGCATCACATCCAGAGCGTGAGCCAGCGGCCCATGACCGTACAGATGTTCATGATTTGTCCAGCCCGGCCCGGATGCAGCACCCGAGGCAAAAACAGGGCCGTCCGCCTCCGGCTGTTGCCCCCACAGCACCTGCAGCGAGGGCGCACCCGCAGCTTCCCTGACCAGGCACAGGGCAACGGCCCCTTCCGTCTGGGGGTACTTGCTGCTTAAATATTCCGGGCAACAGTGGGAAAAACGGCTGTCTGTTTCGTCCACCGCGCACAGCAGCACCCTCTCGGCCCGCCCCGCGCCCAGCAAGGCTGCCGCCGTGCTCACGGCACCGGCAAAAGAAAGCTCAAACTGCGAAATGGTAAAACACGGCCCCTCCATGCCAAGCATCAGGCTGAGCAGGCCCGCGCCCATATTGTTGACGGCATGCGAAAAGGCCGTTGGCGAGGAAAGATGCGGCCCGTTGTCCAGAATGGAATCCATGAAATCCATGCTCATCTGTGAGCTGCTGTAGGCTGTGCCAAACACAAGAGCTGTACGGTGCAGGACTTCTTTTTGCCGCCAGCCCGCCGCATCCAGAGCCTGCACGCAGGCCAGAAGCGCCATGCGCGCATAGCGGGGAATGCGGCGCAACGACACGCCCGGCAACAATGCCGCGAGAGGAGAAATATCGGGGGCAGATATTGCAGGCTCTTGCCCTCGCTGTATGGCTGCAAGGGCATCCTTGCCGCCAATGCTGTGCACAAGCCCGGTTCCCGCCACAGAAAGCGCTGCACTGCTCATGGCTTCACCCTCCCCAGAACCAGAGCGGCATTGCCGCCGCCAAAACCCAGAGAGGTTGAGAGCGCAAATGGAGAAGATGCCGCAAGGGCGCTCTGCGTGGGCGCAAAACCTATTTCAGGATCAATGGTGAAAAACCCCGGCGAGGCCGGAACCGTGCCGTTGCGCAGGGCCGCGAGCGTCAGCACGGCTTCCAGCGCGCCAGCGGCCCCGAGGGTGTGCCCCGTGCCGCCCTTGCTGGCCCATACGGGCACCCCCGGCAGCAGGGTGCGCAAAAGCCGCCCCTCAACCTTGTCGTTCTCACGGGTAGACGTGCCATGCGCGTTCACAAAGGCCATATCCGCCGCTGTGAGGCCTGCCTGATCCAGAGCCGAGCCGATGGCAAATGCCAGCCCCCGCCCTTCCGGATGCGGCGCGGTAAAATGATGCGCGTCTGAGGCGTTGCCGTAGCCCAGCACATGCCCGAGCACGGCGGCATTGCGTTCGCGGGCATGCTCAACGCTTTCAAGCACCAGCGCAGCAGCGCCTTCGCCAAGGTTCAGGCCTTTGCGGTCGCGATCAAAGGGGCGGCACGGCTGGTCGGAATATATCATCAACCGCGCAAAACCCGTATGCGGTACAAGGCTCAGGGCATCGGCACCGCCGCAAAGCACGCACTGGCACTGGCCTGTGGTGATGAGATCCATTGCCAGACCAATGGCATCCGCGCCGGATGTGCAGGCATCGGTAACGGTAAGGCGCGGGCCGTGGGCCTCCACGTCCATCTCCAGCGCAAGATTGGCGCTAAAGTAGTCGTCACGGTCAGCCCCCTGTACGCAGGAGCATACAGATGATGCTGATGCCGATGCCTGCTCTGACGTGGTTCCACGGCTGGCTGCGTAAGACTCCAGAAAATGCGACGCGCTCCCGGCGGTCGTACCAAGCACAACGCCTGCTTCGCGCAACAGATGCCGGGGCAGAGCGGCTTCGGCCAGCGCGCTGTGGCACACGGCCCTTGCGAGCGTGAGGGTATCCTGCGCGGAATGCTTGCGCCCGCCGGGAAAGTGCTTTGCAGCAAGCCCGAAAAACGGATACGGCAAGGCCCGGCTGTCCAGCACGCTAGCCGCAACAAGCCCGCCCCGCCCGCTTTGCAGGCCATCCAGAACCGCAGACGGGCTGTCACCCGCCGCGCACAGGCAGGCCATTCCTGTTACAACAACGCCTGAGCCGTGCTGCATTGCTTTTCTCACGCCTGCGCTTTGCGGGCGCAGATAAAGTCTGCAAGGCCGCTCACAGAGGTAAAGGCTTTGCGGGCTTCCTCGGCATCAGCAATGGCTACGCCAAAGTGCTTTTCAACCAAGACCACAAGCTCCACCGCGTCCAGCGAGTCCAACATCAGGCCGGAATCCCCAAACAGCGGGGCCGAAGAATCAATGTCTTCCACGGTAACGTCTTCGAGGCGCAGGCCATCAATAATCGCCGCTTTCAGGGCGGATTCCATTTCATTTTTTGTCATCATTGCGACCACATATCGTAAAAATTAAAGAACTGATACGGGTGCCGTTCCACAACAGTCTCCAGAGCTGCGGCAAACTGTTGTGCATACGGCTGAAAAACAGAAACATCACGGCGCGGCAAACCAGCGGGAACCGCCAGCCCCTCCGCCATAAAAACTCTGGTGACGCCTTCTTCGCGCACCGTGAAAAGCATGAGCAGTTCCGCCCCCGTGATGGAGGCAAGCGCATAGGCGCTGGCAGGAATGCGGATGCTCCCCCCCATGAAGGCTACATCAACGCCCTGCCCCGCCTGACGCGTACCGTGCATCCGGTCGCCCATCAGGCAGACAACTTCGCCGCGCCGTAGCGCTGCGGCGGCCTCGACCATGGAACCCACAGGGTCCGCCGAATCAATGATCTTGAACGGCCTGCCCCTGCCGTGCTGGAAGTAGTGTTTGCCCTGATCCTCGGGATTGTGCAACTGCACCACGTTCACCGGGCGGTCAAACTGCTCAAGCCCCGCAATGCCCACCTGCCAAGCGCCAATGTGGGCTGTCAGCACAATGCAGCCATGCGGGTTGGCCCCTGCCTCGGCAAATCGCTGCCGCACCTGCTGGTCCGTTTCGCAGAAAGGAAATCGCCCGGTCACTCCGGCAATCATCCTGTCCAGCAATACCTGCCCGAAATTCAGATACAGGCGGTAGGCATGCACAAACCTGCCCAAGGCCCCAGCGCGGGGGAAACGGCGGCCAATATAGGCCGCACAACGCTGACGCACATGAGGCAGCATGGCATAATACAACACAACAAAGGCCAGCACCACTCGCGCTGCAAAGAGCATCCGGCAGCGCACCAGAACCTCAAAAAAACCGTACTGAAGCCGGGAGCCAAGTACGGCTGTTATGGGGCGTTTAGTCTGCAAGGCCGCTCCCTTTGCCGCCCCCTTGCGGAATGGACACCATGCCGCGCGCCGCAAGGTAGGCCAGCGCACCCACTATGGCCCCTGCCAGCAGACCAAGCAAAGGGGCAAGAACAAGCGCGCCCGCAAACCAGTCGAGTATGCGCTGGGGAGCTTCATAGCCGAGGGTCTGCACAGAAAATTCCGTCAGCCAGCTACCTTTGCGCAGCCTGTAACCAAGCAAAACCCCAAGGCCCGGCACAAATGGGGGCCACGTGAGCGGGATCATTGCCAGCGCGCAAAGCCTGTTGAGCCGCAACCAGCCGATGCACAACAACAGCAGAATGCTCTGCAAACCCGGCAAGGGCAGTGTGGAAACAGCTATGGCAACCGCCGCCGAGCGCCCCAGCTGCCACGGCGTGGCCCTGTCCGCAAGCAGGCGGCGCAGGGAATCCATAGGGCGCAGCAAGGATATGCTGCCCTGCCCGTCTACGCTGTGTTGGCGAAAGGGCACAGGCACAAGAGCGCGAATGGTCAGCCGCGTGTTCAGCAGAGAAATGCGCACATTGTCCTTGAGCGCCTTGAAGTGAGAAATGCGCTCTTCCCTCGGCGGATAATACACCCGAATGTCAATTTCGCGCACGTCAAATCCGGCCCATGCGGCGCGCACCAGCACTTCAATCTCAAAGGCGTAGCCCGGCTCCGTGAATTTCAGGCAATCCAGCACGCGCAAGGGATAGGCGCGGAAGCCGCTCTGCATGTCGCGCACCCGCTCCCCTGTCTGCACGCGCATCCAGAAGGCGGAAAACGCCCTGCCAAAACGGGATGAGCCCGGCACGTGCGGCACGTTGAAATCGCGGCAGCCCACAATAATTGCGCCGGGGTGCTGCGCAATGGCCTGCAAAAAAAGGGGGATATCCTCCGGGTAGTGCTGCCCATCGGCATCCAGCGTTATCATGTGCGTTGCGCCAAGCCTTGCTGCCTCTGCCGCGCCAGACAACAGGGCCGCGCCCTTGCCGCCGTTGCGCGGCAGGCGCGCCAAGGTAATGGGCAGGCCCTCCAGACTGTCAGCACTGCCGTCTGTGGAGCCGTCGTCCACCACAATGACCGTGCGGCACTGGTTCAGGGCCCGCTGCACCACATCGCGCAGGCCTTCACGGTGGTTGTACACCGGAATGACCAGGGCGATTACTGGCGGCATACGACCTTGCCCTGACGCCACTGTGCGCAGAATTCGCGGTAAAAGGCTGGCGGCTCCATGAGCAGGTTGCCGTTCAGATCAAGCATGAGCTGGGTTGTGCTGGCGGTGGTGGTCACAAGGCCTGCCGCGTCTTCAATGCGGTATTCAAAATCCAGCACAGCGGCCTCATTCCAGAACAGTTCCGCATGGATGGTGTATGTCTGGCCGTAGAGCAACGGATGGTGAAAATCCAGATGAAAGAGCTTGAGCGGCACCACAACACCACTATCACGAAAATCGAGATAGCTGATGCCATAGGCACGGCCCATGGCCTCCCGGCCATCCTCAAGCCAGCTGGCATAGCGTCCATGCCACATAAAGCGCACGGCATCCACCTCTTCAAAGCGCACCGTGCGTTGGACGCTGACGCAGAGAGAAGGCACCTCCGGCGCGCTACGGCGGCGGGGGCGTGAAGCGCGGTGCAGGCTCATAGCGCTGCCACCTCCACCTGTATGCGGGCTGCCAGCGTCTCGCCGCTGTGCAAGGTGCATTCCCAGCGCCCCTCACGCCGCCCCTTGCTCAGGGTCAGCAAAATATCCACATCCGGCCCAAGCGGCGCAAGAAATTTGGCCTGCGGCACACATGCCAGATCAACGGATTGCCCTATTGCTTCAAGTGCAACCTGAGCCATGAGCACCTGAACCACAGCGGGCAACACTGGATGCCCCGGGAAATGCCCGGCAAACACCGCACTGTCCGCCGCAAAACAAAAGCTCTGCCGCCACGCGCCCTGCTCGGGCAGATGTTCCAACTGGCTGGCCGCATGCAGCACGGCACGACGCATCACGCTCATAAATGCGAAATCTCCACAAAGTACATATCCATGGTCATTCCGTCCTGCTCACTGTACACGCCATTCAAGCCATCCGCTGATGGATTGAACCGAGCCTTCCAGCCATTGCCCTCAAGGTTCGTCAGCGCCGTATCCTGACCGAGAGCAGGCAATATTCTGTATACGGCCACACCAGCGCGAACAAGCAGGATGGCGGCCTCCCTGCCCATACCTTCCGCCGGGGTGCATTGCATTTTTACAGACTGCGCACCTGTTGCACCCTTTGGCTCACTGTCTGGCGCAACATCCGGGCTGTACGTGCAGACGCCCAGGGTTCTGCCATGTGGCAGAATAAGCGCCAGACTCCCGCCGGATTCAGTCATTTGCACTTCGCCCTGCACAGGCGCGCTTTGCCCGGCAAGGGTCAGCCGCGCGCCAAACTGCGCCACCAGCGAACCGCTCTGCTGGCTTGCCTGAATCGGCGGCAACTGCACCGTACGCTTTTGCGCGCCGCAAGCTGCAAGCAAACCCACAATCAGCAGCAAGCCTATGTAGCGCAGGGCCTTCATGCCTGTTTTCCTTGCGTCCGGCAGAGTCTGGGCAAAAGCCACAAGGCCACAGGAACCTCCACAATCAATCCCCAGAAAATAACTTCACCCATAGCTTTAAGGGCTGGATGTTGCGCAAGGGCCAACAGCCCCATGCCCGTGAACGTGGTGAGCGAAGACACAACAACTGCCCGCTCCACGCCCATCTTCACCCCGCTGACAAGATCATGCGTGACCACAATGCCGTGGTCTGCCGCAAGGCCCAGCACCAGCGGCATTGCCGCCATGCCCGCCAATGTTAGCGGGTGGCTGGTAATGGACATCCACGCAAGTATACATGCAACGGAACACAACGGTGGCAAAGATGCAAGCAAGGTTCGCCGCGCATCGCGAAAGTATAAAAACAGAAGCGCCAGACAGGCCATCCAGGCCAGGGGCACAAGCCGTTTTTCCATACCAAGCTGCTGCAACAGCGTTGTTTCAAGCTCACCCGGGGCCAGCGCCATTGTCTGCGCGGCGAGGGCAGGCTCCAGACGGCTCACATCCGCCTTTTTGCCGGTAAAGAGCAAAAGCCTAGCCGTGTGGTCATCAGCTTGCGGCGCATGCAAAAAGACATCTACCATTTCACCCAGGCCTGCGGCGCGCAGCACTGACGGATCAAATTGCGCCACCGGGCGTTCAAGCAACTGCGCAAAGGGGGCAAAGGCTTCAGCGGTGAATCCGTAACGCTGCGCGGCAGAGGCCAAAAGAGCCTGAACACGCGGCCCTTCCGCCTTTGCAAAGGCCTCCCAACGCTGCACGTTGGCCTGCGCCTGCTCTGGCGAAGGCCACACATCGGTAAGGGTGCCGATCTTGTTTTCCGGTTCCAGAACCCGCAGGGCCTGCGCTACGGCACGGCCATTGGCAAGGGCTGCGTCCGTTGTCGGGCCTTCAACCACGAGGATGTTACTGTCGCGCGATCCCCAGATGGCCTTGAGCTTCTCGCCATCCTGCTGCAACTGCGCCATGTCCGCCCCCATGGTGCGGGGCGAGACATCCACTCGCACAATGGAAAACAAGGCGTAGCACAGCAGCAACAATCCAAAAACACTCGCAAAGACACGCAGAGGCACTGGCTGACGCGGCGCTGTATTTTCCTTACGCACAGGCAGGGGCGGCGTATTGAACCAGGGGCATATGGGGAGCACAACAACCGCCAGCGCAAAGCCCGCGCTCAAGGTAAGCAGGGCAAAAAGGGCCAGCTGGCGCACCGCCGGAATGCCCGAAAGCAGCAATACGGCAAAGCCGGAAGCATTGACCAGATATCCCTGAAACAGAGGCGGCGTAATATGCTCCAGCACACTCTCTGTTGAGTCGCCGCTACGCAGGGCAAAATGCATATGCACGGCGTAGTCTTCCGCCACGCCAAGTACGGACGCTCCAAAACCCAAGGCCAACCCGGATAGCGCTGGCGTGAGCAGGGTCATGCCGCCCAGGGCGAAGCTGGCGGCAAACGCGGGCACCAGCATAAGCCACAGGGCACCGCGCGAGCGCACCAGCAAGGCGTACACCAGCACAAACCCCAGCATGGAAAAAAAGACGATATTGGTCACATCGCGCTGGATAACCTGCGCGTTGACGGCGCTGTGCCTGTGCCCACCCACCACAAGGCCCTGCATGTCCGGCGCGAGGTGTTTCTGCATGGCGGCATGGATGGTGTCCATCAACCGAGCGGCGGCGCTGACATCGTGCAGGGAATGGGCTGGTCGCAGCACCAGCAACAGATGTTTGCCGTCCGCGCTCACAGGATAACCCAGCACAGGGTCAGGCATGGCCCCGGCATGCTCTGCTGGCAGGCGTGAAAGCACAAATCGGCGCAAGCTCAGTGGGTCGGCCCGCAGCCAGTCCTGCGCCGGGCCAGCGGCAAGAAGGCTGTTCAGATTGTTGTGAGCCGAGCGCACGGCGGCATCAATCTGCGAGGCATCTGTTGCCTGTTGCAGTTGGGCCAACGTGGCATCATCCATAAAATACGGCAGCAGGGCCATGAGCGCCTGGGCATCGGGCGTGCCCACGGCCCCCACCCTTTCGGCCATATCCGGCGGCAGATCGCCCACGATGGCATCGGCAGCGCCTGCAAGCGCATACTTTCCGCCATGACGCTCTGTGGAAAGATCAATAAACAGCAGGCCAGAAGCCGGGGAAACATCCAGAGCTTTGGCCATGCGGCGCACTTGCGGCGCATCGTCAGGGAAAAAGGCCATACTGCTGGAATCTGGCTGCATCCGGGCGGCCAACAAGGCAAAAACCGCCCAGCACAAGAGAACCAGGCTGAATCCCAGAATCTTGTGTGAGCGTAACCAGCAATGGAGCCTGACAATGAAAGGCTTGCCCATAGGCCTACTGACCATCGCTCCCCGCTGCCTCAAGCACGGCGCAGGGTGCTGGCAAGGCCTCGTTGACCCGTGTTTGCTTAAAGATAATGCGCACCGTGTCGCCATTACGTTCCGTAAAGGTCAACTGGCGTACACTCTTGAGGTCCTCGGCAAAGGTTACTTCAAGCTTTGCAAAAAAAGACTGCCGGAGGGGATACAGTTGCAGCATGGGTTTGTCGGCCTGCGGGCGCTCAAGCCTGTAGGTGGCGCGCAGAGCCGCCGGGTCTATGCTGATCCAGTCCAGAATATTGCGGATAATGGCTGTAATAACCGTGGATTCCCGTTCATTGGCAGGGCGCGTTGCTTCCGGCGATCCTTCCCACAATGCGCCCTTCCCATTCTTGTAGACAAAGCCAGAGGCAAGAGGACGGGTATACGCCCAAAGCAGGCTGTCGGCGGGTTGAAAGCCGTTGACATCCTTTGTTACACGCTCCTGAACACTGGACGCTTGGACGCCGCGGCGCAGGCAAAAATAGCCTTGCGAAGTCATGGGGCGGGCCAATACGGTCATGGATTTTTCCTGCACAAAATCAGCGCTCAGGCTGGCAATGCCAGCACTTTGCCGTGCGGCAGCATCCAGCAGAGCCTCAGCGCTTGCAAACGGCTGCCCCTGCGCAACCGCAGAGGTAGGCAGCGCGGTAAAAGCCATAATAAACCCAGCCAGGAGCAACAGGCCCAAAGATGAACGCATCAGGCCGTTTCCTCCGGCATAAATATCTTGAACTGCCCGGTGGCCAGCAGCTGTCCCTCTGCATGCACCTTGCCGTCAACAACCGCAATTTCGCCAAGTCTGGCTGAAACACGCACCACGACGTCCAGACGCTGCCCCACGTGCGCATCGGCATGCACAGTTACATCGCGCAAGGCGGCAAGGTAGCCCCAGCCCGCGCAGACGCCACCGGCTGCAAGCAGGCTGGCCCCGGCCCCGGCGGCAAAACACTGGGCCATAATCTCCGCATAGGCCACGCGCTCAAGCTTGCCGTCAGGCCTCAGAAAGGGATTATCATCCCGCACTGCCGCCGTTGCCCGCGCTTCTTCCGAGCCAAAACTCTCAAGCCCGCTCAGAAGAAGCATGGGGGCACGGTGAGGCACAATGGCCGTAAGAGACTGCTGCGGATCAGTATTCACTGCTCGCCACATTCCGGCGGATGTTCTGGTCAAGAATACCTACCCACTTGTTGTAATTGGGGTGGATAACAGCGCTGCCGTCGCTCTTGGCCTTGTATTCCATATTGGTGCTGGCCTTGTAGTTGATGCTGTAATGCGTGGCTGTATAGGGGATGGAAACCACCACAGTGTGCTTGTTGCGCACCATGATTGTAGCTTCAATCGTGTTGGAGGAAGGTTCAGAAACGCGCCAGCCGGTATCAGCGCAGGCTTTGACGATGGCATCGTGCATCTTTTTTTCAGAAATATTCTTGCTGGCTTCGGCCGAGGGGAAGTCATAGGCAAAGGTGCCCACAGGCTGGCCAAAACGGCAGCCAATGGCCGCAAGAGTCATCACCAGCACCGTAAGCAAAAGATATTTTTTCATTACAGTTACTCTCCTGTCGCACACGTTAGATGTTTTACATAAAGGTTTCTGACATGCCGCATCATGGCGCGATGCGGTAAAAGTTCTCCGGCAAAGGCCTGTGGCCATACCGGATCAAGAAACTCCATATGGATAGTAGCAGGATGAAAGCCCTTGGCGCCAGGAGGAAACACCTGGAAGCTGTTGTGAATCAGCAAGGGGAGCACGGGGCGACCAGCCTTGACAGCAACGTGAAAAGCGCCAGCCCGAAACTTGCCCAGAGCACCAGTGCGGGTACGGCTGCCCTCGGGGAAAATCACCAGAGTAACCCCATCACGCAGACGTTCAAGACACAAAGCCTCGACCTGTTCTGCGGGCAGACTCTCCGCATCAATATATTCCGCGCTGCGCATGGTGGGCGCAAAGAAAAAAAGCAAGCGGAAGGGCCAGCTTTTGGTTATCAGGCACACATTGGCCTGATCCTGTGCCGCAAGCAGGTATATATCCAAAAAAGACTGATGGTTGCACACAACAACCGACCCAGGATATTCCACTGCCATATGTGCGTTGCGAATACGCACCGGCAGCCAGGGCCGCAAAAAAAACAGCGTAGAGCGGCCATAAAGCCAGATGTACCGCCGATTAACCACGCACATGACACCGGGGAAAACCGTGTGCAACGCGGCAATGCACAGAGTTAAAGGCAAAATAATAATTGTCCAGCAAACAAAGATTGCACTTATGGCAATGTTTGACACAATATTACTGTTCCGCCTTGACGGTTCCTTCATCGCGCAAGGCCTCGATGAATGCATAAATGTCCCCTAGTGTCTGAATTTTTACCAGGGACTCTTTGTTTTGCAATTTGAAGTTGAAGGCCTTTTCCAGCACTATGACCATATCTACGATATCAAGGCTATCAAGCCCGAGGTCTTCCTTGATATGCGCTGTAGGAACAAGCTGATCCGGGGACAATTCAAATTCTTCACTCAAGGCCGCGTCAATCGTCTCTCTAATTTTATTATCGTTCATTCTTTCCCAACATTGATTGAATTTTCACTCAACCTATCAAATATGATAGTGCAATTGCAACCGCCAAGCGCAAAACTGTTTTTTAATACCAAACCGCTTGGTTTATGCAGATGTTCGCACATATGATTCAGATTTCCGCACCGGACATCGGGATTACGCAAGCCGCGCGTTGGAAAATAGGTGGAGGACTGCAACATTTCTATACACAAAATGCTTTCCAGCGCGCCGCTGGCCGCCATTGTGTGCCCAAGGTGCCCCTTGAAACTGCTCACTGGCACTGATGAGCCAAAAACGGCTTCAATGGCCTGCCCTTCTGCAATATCACCGAATTCGGTTGCAGTAGCATGGGCGTTAACATAGGCAACATCCTGAGCTTGCGCGCCTGCATCGTCCAACGTTCTGCGCATGCAGCCGGCAATGGCAGCCGCGTCGGGCTGGGCGATGCTGCCGGGCGATGAAGATATGGCCGCGCCGCGGATTTCCGCCAGAATGGGCGCATTGCGGGCCTGAGCACTTTCCAGACTCTCCAGCAGCAGGATGCCCGCACCCTCGCCGCAAACAATGCCTGTGCGCTCCGCATCAAAGGGGCGAGAGGCGCAATCCGGGTCTTCTATGTGGGATGCAGCGCCAAGGCGGTCAAAGGTGGCGGAGGTCAATAGGTGGAATTCATCCGCGCCGCCGCAGAGCATCATTTCTTCCCGCCCTGCCGCGATAGCCTCGTACCCGAGGCACAGGCTCATGAGGCCAGAGGCGCAGGCGGCAGCAGGCGCAAGCGTGCGGCCTGCGCACCCGCAGGCCAGGGCCACATTGGCGGCAACCGTGTGGCTCATGACCTTGAAAAATACAGTGCTGCGCATGCTCTCCACGCTGTGCTCGCGCAGAAACATCTCAAAAAACTCGTGCAGCATGGTGGGGCTGCCAACCGTTGAGCCAACAGCTACGCCCATGCGCTGCTCGGGCCGGGTACTCAGCCCGGCATTTGTCAAAGCCTCCCAGGCAGCGAGGCAGGAAAAAATGGACATGGGCGACATGGAACGCCGCAATTCCCTGGGAATGCGCTTTTCCTGCAATGGGGGCACCAGCCCGGCTACCCGGCATGACAGACCTTCAAGTTTATAGGCTGGCAATGGGGACAACGCGCAACGGTTATCACGCACACCTTCGTACATGGCTGCTACGCCCTCACCGAATGGCGAAACCGCGCCCATGCCGGTTACGACTACTCGCTTTCCGCGCATTCCCTGAACTCCTTGAGAACGTTATCGTGACCGAAGGAAAAGCCCACAGCCAGGGCAGCGCTGACCATGCCGCCTAGCACACCGGGCAGCAGGATGTTCTGCCCGGCCAGAAACAGCCCCGGCAGGCGTGTGACAGGCAGCATGGGCATGGCGCCAAGGTAGTGCTGCACGCCATAAAGGCTGCCCGTTGCGCCGTAAACCCAGCGCCGCATGGTCAACGGGCTTGCCGCATCCAGGATGCGCCAGCGCCCTGCAAGCTCCGGCAGACGTTTTTCAATGTAGGCCTGCAATCGGGCAGCGGCCCCACGCTTCCACGCCACATAGCTTTGGGGGCGCGGATGCGGATCGCCGTTGGGCAAATCCTTGTCATCCATGAGCGCCACGGCCATCACAGCCTTTCTGCCATCTGGCTGCGGTCTGTCGCAAAAAAGGTATATGCTGGGGTGCGCGCTTTCCACACCCTGGAACAGTTCTTCCGCTGAAGGCTCCGGCAGCAGATAGATGCTTTCATTTTCATTCAGGCAGTCGCGTGTTTCTGCAAACAGCAACATGGCGGAACGTGTTTCCGGCAGCTCATTTATGCGGTGCAGGTAGGCCGGACGCATGAGGCCTTTGGGGATCAGCCCCTCAAGCTGCGAGGGATGCCCGGTAAAGAAGCAGCGCTCGCAGGCAAGGCGGGAACCGTCACCTAATACCACGCCACGCACGCCTTGCGCCTTGTCCGCCTCTATACCCGCAACGGCAGCGTTGCAACGCACAGTGACCCCAAGCTCGCCGAGGCATGCCAGAAGCGCCTCAACCAGAGCCAGCCCACCACCCTGCCACGAGCCGCTGGACTGGAAATACGGCCCGGCCACAAGGGAGTATTCTTCAAGTGAGGATTCTTCGGGCCGCACGCCGTACAAAAGGCACCGGGTGCCGAGCATGGCCCGCAAGTGCGGAGGAAAGCCCGCAGATGCAGCATACTGGGCCACGCTGCCCCCGCTGTGGAGCGCAAAAGACGGCTCTGCCCGCACAGCGGGATTCAGGTAGGGGGAGTGGCCCAGTTCCGTATCCATATGGTGCAGAAAAGCCTTCATGGCTGGCCCTGCGCCGGGAAATTGCAGCTCAACAGCTTCTGTTACCGCCGCTTGCCCTGCCGGAAGCTGAAAGGCCTTGCCATCGGCGAAGTGGAAGACCTCCGTGCGGCCGGTCGTGATCTGCCGCAAATGCTTTTCTACACCCAGCGCCCGCAGCCAACGGCGCAAAACGCCCCCGGCATGCAGACCGCCGCCGCAGTGAAAGCCCGTATCAAAATACAGGCCTTCGCGCCAAAAACCACGCAGCAACGGGGCAACGCGCGGGCCAGCCTCCAGCACGGCAACATTGTGCCCCTGACGCGCCAGCAACAAGGCGGCAGTCAGGCCGGTAATACCGCTGCCTGCGACCACGCAGCGCATCAGCCGAGCCTCAAGGCGATACTGGCGTTGCTGCCGCCAAAGCCCGCAGCGTTATTCAGCACGACTCGCGGGGGTTGCTCCAGCCTGCGGACAAGTACGGGAATACCAGCGGTATCGTCGTCCGGCTCTTCATAACGCGGTTTCAAGTTCAAAGTGCAACACCCAGTCCTTGGGTATTGGCGTCTTCTA